>Ga0206833_1010_pt1 | contig 53293 bp, 44 predicted proteins | sample Alteio_BWOrgCont_32_FD_152891 | JGI IMG/M metagenome (GOLD analysis project Ga0206833, IMG submission 152891) | Enriched cells from forest soil in Barre Woods Harvard Forest LTER site, Petersham, Massachusetts, United States -... | ecosystem: Environmental > Terrestrial > Soil > Temperate forest >... | reverse complement strand
AACTTTGCGCAAATGGTTTTGCAGTTATCGGCCCAGCGGCAACTACATTACATGAATGAATTTGTTTCATTTATCCGCGACACGCCCGAACAGCGCTATCAAAATCTGCTAGCCGACAGGCCGCATATTATACAACGGGTGCCTCAACACTATATTGCTTCTTACCTGGGTGTAAGTACGGTACATCTTAGCCGTATTAAAAGCAAACTCGCCAGGGGCAAATTGCATTTCTAAACTTGATAACATATGTTATCGTTGTGCCGCTACTGCCTCATCTACTTTTGTATCAACAAAAAAAGAAAAAATGAAAGAAGCAGTAATATATCAGAAAGGCGAATTACCTCAATATGTAGATTTCCCCGAACCAATCGCTGAAAGCGATGACGAAATATTGGTTACCGTAAAAGCCGTGGCCATTAAACATTTTGATAAGGGTCGTGCGGCGGGCAAGCATTATTCGAGCGATGCACCGGCGGCAAGCGGCCGCATAATAGGTGGCGATGGTGTTTGTTTGCTGGCCGACGGCAAACGTGTATATGGCATGGGCGTAAGCGGCACGCTGGCCGAAAAAGCAACCATATATAAAAGCCGGATAGTAAAACAACCTCCAGCCGCTGCGTTTCAATCGCCATCGCTTTTTCTTTCATTTTTTCTTTATGCAGATAACGCCAGTGCAGCATACCGATCAGCAATGCAGCAATGCCTTCAAATAATAAGGTGTCCTGCGTGCCAACCCATTTGGAAACCGCACCAACCAGCAATCCACCCAATGGCTGCATGCCAAAAAAGGCCATGGCGTAATAGCTGATCACCCGGCCGCGCATATCCGGCGAAACGGTAGTTTGAATCAGGGTATTGCTCACCGTAATTTGCGACATCATACCAAAACCAGCAATAGTCACAAAAGCCAGCGCCAGCGGATAACTGTGCTCGTGTGAAAATAAGATCAATCCCACGCCAAACACCAGCGTATTTATAAAAAGTATTTGCTTTAAATTGGTTCCTGCTTTAACCGATGCCAGGAATATGGCTCCTGAAAATGCACCCAGACCAATAAAACTATCAATTACCCCAAAGGTGGAGGCCGTTCCTTTAAAAACATCTTTTGCGTAATACGGAATCAGCGTGCTGAACGGCAAAACCATCAGACTGATCAGCGCCAGCATCACCAAAACAAAAGCAATTGATGGTGTTCTTTTAATGTAGGCCATCCCCTCTTTCAATTCGCCCAATACATTTTTGGTATGTTCTTTTTTAATATAGGCCGGTAGCTTCATCATCAGTAGCGATGCTATAACGGCAACAAAGCTCAAAGCGTTTAACAAAAAGCACATGCCATCACCAAAAGCTTCCAGCACTATGCCGGCCAGCGCCGGACCAACAATACGTGAAAGATTTACCATAGACGAGTTTAGCGCCAACGCATTGGGTAAATCGTTTTTATCTTCCACCATTTCGTAAACCAACGATTGCCTTGCCGGTACATCAAACGCATTAATAATACCCAGCACCACGCTTAAACTGATAATTTCCCAAACGGCATAATGCTTTAGTAAAATTAAAATAGCCAGTAGCAGTGCCTGTATCAATGATGCTATTTGTGTAGTTAACAAAACCTTGTAGCGGTTATACCTATCAGAAACCACACCGCCTATCAGCGAAAATAAAAATGATGGAAAAAGACTGGCGAAAAGGGTTACGCCCAATAAAAAGGTAGAATGTGTTAAAGTGTAAATCACCCAGCTTACCGCCGTCTTTTGCATCCAGGTACCAATCAATGAAACCGACTGGCCCGTAAAATATAAACGGTAGTTTCTGCTGCTAAATGCTCTGAATGTTCTTATTTCGTGTGTTTTGTTTGCGTCCATTTAAATCCCTTCGTCTAAAAACCCCTGTTTATTTTAAATCAATTATTTTGTTTAGCGGTGCAATCACCTGCTTTAACAGCTGCTCTTCTTCGGGCGTGCAAGCCTCTTTGATGGCATTCAGCAGCCATTCGTCCCGTTCGTGAAAAAACTGCAGCAAAATTTCCTGTCCTTTTTCCGAGAGTGAAATATTAACTTTCCTTTTATCTGTTTCGGATGGGATACGGTTGATATAACCCATTTCCTGCAGGTTATTTAATACTTGCGACATGGATTGATTAGTGATCATTTCCATTGCCGCAAGCTCACTTGGCAACAGCGCGCCGTGCTGATGCAGCAATGCCAGGGTTGACCGTTCGGTCAATGACAGCTGTTCGCCGGTAGGCGAGTGCTTCCGCAGCTTTTTGATCAGCCTCACAATAACCGTCCGAAATTCTGAGGCAAATTCAAGTTCCTTATTGTTGTCCATTTTATTTGTAAGGCAAACTAATAAGTTTACCTTACAAATATAGGGTTGGATTAATTTGCTATCAATAGTCAATTATCATTTAAGCGTCATTGTTAATATAACATAGCGATGGGTTTAAAACCCATCGCTATGTTGCATGCTGTTAAATATTTTTTTTATCTTGATACCAATTGTATAATATCTGTAGTAATTTCGTTATTGGATATTATTATTGTGAGCCGAAATATGAATTCAACCGATAACTATTCGCTCTTAATTGATAAGATCAACATCTTTATCCGCAAATATTATTTCAATAATTTTTTGCGGGGGCTTATCTTTTTGGGCGCCGGCTTATTTTCGGCCTATGTAGTGGTTACCGTTAGCGAGTATTTTGGCAATTTCAACACGCTGTTCCGCACACTCCTCTTTTATCTTTTTATTTTTTTAAACCTGGGGCTTATTACCTGGTTAATTATACCATCGCTATTGGCCTGGCTCAAGCTGGGCAAATCATTAACGCACGATCAGGCTGCCGAAATTATTGGTAAACATTTTAATGATGTTAACGATAAACTGCTCAATACCCTCCAGCTAAAAAAACTTGCTGCCGAAGATGAACGGCACCGCGCGCTCATTGAAGCCAGCATCGATCAAAAAATTGAAGCTTTAAAACCGGTAAGCTTTCCATCGGCCATCAACATTAAAGAAAACACCAAATACCTTAAGTGGATTCTTTTCCCGGCGGCAGTAATTTGCGTTTTAGCGTTGGCCGCTCCGTCGGTTTTAACAGAAAGCACCAAAAAGCTGATTCGCCATGATGAATATTTTGCCCCGGTGGCTCCTTTTTCATTTATCGTTCAAAATAAAAGTTTAGCTGTTGTTCAGGGTGATGATTTGAAGCTGGATCTGAAACTGGAAGGAAACAGTCTCCCGGCAGATGTTTACGTTGAAACAGCCAATAATACTTTTAAGCTGGATAAAGAAAATATCAGCCGCTTTCATTACAGCTTCACCAATTTACAACAAAACACCTCCTTCCGGTTAATTGGCAACGGTTTTGCGTCGGCGCGATACACCATAACCGTAAACTTGCGCCCTGCCCTGCTTCATTTTGATGCCGACCTGAATTATCCGGCTTATCTGCATAAAAAAAATGAAACGCTTACCAATGCCGGCGATTTAACCATCCCTGCCGGAACCATAGTTAACTGGCGTTTTCATACCCAAAATGCTACCGCTTTACAATTTTCAATGGATGGAAATGAGGGTGCGGTAAATGCCGTTGCTCCTGATATTTTCGAACACCGCGAAAAAGTGCTCAAAAACAGCATTTATAAAATTACCCCGCTCAACAGCCGGGCAAATCATGCCGATTCTGCCAGCTATCGTATTAATGTAATTGCTGATGAAGCGCCAACTATTTTGGTTGATGAAAAACCGGATTCGGTTAGTATGAAGGCCCTTTACTTTAACGGCCGCATACAGGATGACCACGGCTTTTCGGAATTGACTTTTCATTACACCGTGGGCGATCCTGATAATAAAGCCGCACAAAAAACTTTTATCAAACCAGTTAAGGCCGATCTGAGCTCAACACAAGCCGACTTCTTTTATTTTTGGAATTTGAAAGAACTGGGCATAAAAGCCGGCGACAAGGTGACCTACTATTTTGAAGTGGCTGATAATGACGCCGTAAGTGGAGCAAAAAAAGTACGGTCGCCCGAACATTCGCTCAATATTCCGGACACTAAGGCGTTAAATAATGAACTAAATGCAGGAACACAACAGGTAAAACAAAAAATGTTATCGGCCATAAAAATTGCCGGTCAAATAGAACACGATTCACAAAAACTTAACCAGATGCTACTGGATAAGAACACGCTTTCGTTTGATGAGAAAAAACAAATAGAAGATCTTCTACAAAAAAAGAAGGATCTGGACGACCTCGTAAAAGAAATTCAAAACGACAACAAAAAGAACGAGTATAACCGTCAGGAAAACCAGCAGCAAGACAAGGCATTAACCGAAAAGCAGCAGCAAATGGAACAACTGCTCAACAACGTGCTCGATCCAAAAACCCAGGAGATGCTGGAAAAATTACAGCAAATGCTGCAAAACGAACAAAAAGATGGCACCTGCGATCAGCTTTCAAAAATGCAGAGCGAAAATAAATCTTTAAAAAAGGAGCTCGATCGGATGCTGGAATTGTACAAACGACTGGAATTTGAGCAAAAACTCAATCAAAATGTAAGTCAGCTTAACCAGCTTTCGCAAGAGCAGCAAAAGCTTTCCGAACAAAGCAAACAGCCCAATGCCGACCAGCAGGGCCTGCAAAAAGACCAGCAAAAGCTGAATCAGGACTTTCAGGAAATCAAAAAATCGCTGGATGATCTGCAAAAAACAAATGAACAACAAGAGCGCAAGCAGGATTTTCAAAACCCGGTGCAGGATGAACAGCGCATCGATCAGCAAATGCAGCAAAGTTCGGATGAGTTGAAAAAGAATGATGGCGCTAAGGCATCCCAATCACAACAACAGGCTGCCAGCCAAATGAAACAGCTTGCTGATAAAATGGCACAAAAAGACCAGGAAGGCGAAGAAAGTGAAAACGCCGTAGATGAGCAGCAATTGCGTCAGTTATTAAAAAACCTCATCAACAGCTCATTTGAGCAGGAAAAGGTAATGCAAACGCTAAAGGGCACTAGCCCGTCCGATCCGGGTTTTATCCCCCTGGCACAAAATCAAAAAAGCATAAAAGATAACCTCAAAACAGCCGAGGATAGTTTGTACGCATTGAGTCGCCGCATCCCGCAAATACAATCAACCGTTAACCAGGAAGTATCGGCCATAAACAGCCATATTGATGATGCATTAAGCAATCTTGGCGACCGCCGGATTGCCGAAGCAACCCGGAATCAACAGTTCGCTATGACATCGATGAATAATTTGGCATTAATGTTGAGCGAAGCGCTTGATCAATTGCAAAAATCCAAAGGCCAGGGAAAAAGCGGCAAAGGAAAACAGCAATCTATTGCACAACTGGCAAAAATGCAGGAGCAGCTCAACCAAAACATGGAAAAGGCGAGGCAACAAATGATGCAGCAGGGAAACCAGGGGAAAAGCAAAAGCGGAAATAATGGTGAGAATGGAAATATTAGCGAACAATTAGCTAAATTAGCGCGTCAGCAGCAAATGATACGTGAGGCGCTGCAGCAAATAAACCGTGATGATAATAAAGACGGCACCGGCAGTTTAGGAGACTTGGATAAAATTTCTAAACAAATGGAACAAACTGAACACGATCTCGTAAACAGGGCAGTATCGGAGGAATCCCTTAAGCGTCAGCAGCAAATAAAGAGCAGACTGCTTGAGGCTCAGAAGGCTGAGCAGGAACGGGAACAGGACCAACAACGAGAGAGCCATGCCGGAAAAGACATCCCCCCGGGGTATATAAAAGCCCTGCAAGAATATCAGCAGGCAAAACAAAAACAGACAGAGCAGGTAAAAACCGTACCTGCCGACCTGAATTTATATTATAAATTAAAAATAAAATATTACTTTGATCTACTCAACGCAAAATGACATGGACCAATCAAATGTTCAAACAGGTGAAATGTATACTTTACAGCTTCCTTCTAAACAGGAAAGCATTACGCTGCTCGAAAATTTGATTGAGGAAATTGCCGATAAACACAACGTTAGTGAAGATACTTTCGCTAATATGATGACCTGCCTTAGTGAGGCTGCCATAAATGCCATTGTACATGGTAACAAACTTGATCCGGATAAAAAAGTTATTGTAAACGCAGATGTTGATGGCCGCCGGATTGTTTGGACAGTTACCGACGAAGGCGAAGGCTTTGACTATAACGCCCTGGCCGATCCAACAGCTCCTGAAAATATTGAAAATTTAACCGGTCGCGGTGTTTTTATTATTAAACACCTGGCAGACCAGTGTATATTTAATACAAAAGGCAACGAAGTTGAACTACACTTTAAAATATAATGCCCGCAATTCAGTTTTTTGAAGAGGATATAGCTTATAAACTAAAAAATAAGACGGCCGTAAGGCAATGGATAAACGAAACTGTACTGGCCGAAGGCTTTAAATTAAAGGAACTTAATTATATTTTTTGCTCTGATGATTACCTGTTGCAAATAAACCAGCAATATTTAAATCATGACACCTATACTGATATTATCACCTTTGATAATTCAGAAGAAGATAAAATTATTGTTGGCGATATTTTCATTTCGATTGACCGGATCCGCGAAAACGCCCTAAAGTTTAATATTACCGAAACCACCGAGCTGCACCGCGTTATTATTCACGGCGCACTTCACCTGTTGGGATATACCGATAAAAGCACTGCCGACAAGCAAAAAATGACATTAAAAGAAGATTTCTATTTGAATAAGCGCGGTTTTAATGGCTAATTTTACCATCAAATTACCATTGAAACCAACTTATTAAAAATATGAAACTGCTAACTTTAATCGTTGCTTTTATGTTCGTAACTGCCCCTGCTTCAGTTTATGAATTTAAGCTGAAATCAATTGACGGACAAGAATTTTCGCTGGCTAAGTACAAAGGCAAAAAGGTTTTGATTGTTAACACAGCATCAAAATGCGGCTATACTCCGCAATATGCCGAATTACAAAAGCTGGCCGACTTGTACAAAGACAAGCTGGTTGTTGTAGGCTTCCCCGCCAATAACTTTGCAAGCCAGGAACCAGGCGCAAATGCCGACATCAAAACATTTTGTCAAAAAAACTACGGTGTTACTTTTCCTTTAAGCGAAAAAGTAAGTGTTAAGGGTGATGACATTTCACCATTGTTTAAATACTTAACAGAAGCACCAAACCCTGATTTTACCGGCGAAGTAAAATGGAACTTTGAAAAATTCCTGATCGACGAAAACGGAAAACTTATTCACCGTTTCCGCTCACCGGTTACCCCACTTTCTCCGGAGCTTACAAAGTATTTGTAAGCATTCAGCAAAAAGACGAAAAAAAGGCATCCCATTCTGGGATGCCTTTTTGTTTTTAATAAGTCCCGTTTAAATCCGCGTCATGGCGTGATAGTATCGGGATGGCCGTCCCATTATTTTTATTGCTTTTTCTGCTCCTTTTGATCTCCAGTTGCACCCGACGCTGCTGCCTGCGCTTTCTTTATAGAATCCTGCTGTTGTTGTTTCTTCTGTTTTTTAAAATATCCTTTTAACAAAAAATTACTTTGGGCCGCTTTTAAATCCGTATTTAAAGTGCTTGAGGTGGTGTGCACATTTTTCATGGTGCTTTGAGCCTGTTTTACGGTGGCATCCAGGTTATTGGCCAGCTGGTCATCGTTCAGTAATTTACCCAAAGTTCCTTTTCCGCTATTCACCTTATCCACCATTTTTGATAATCCGTCGGTTATTTTTTCGGCATTATTGGCTATACCTGTTAGTTTAATAACCACCTTGTCTACATCAACCGGGTCAACTGCATTCAATTGGCCGCCGCCCGATATTTCATCATTGCTGCTAATTCCGCCCGGGGCAATTACAATCAACTTATCTCCCATTAAACCATCACCACCGATGCTCAGCTTGGCATCTTTTTTTATAAATTTTTTCACATTGCTGTTTAAGGTAAGATCAACCCGCACCGAGCTGTCGTTTACTATGTTGATGGCTTGTACTACACCTACATTTATTCCGGCAAAACGCACGTTATTGCCTACCTGTAACCCGTTTACATTTTTAAAAGTGCCATAAATGTTAAAGGTTGAGCTAAACAGATTTTTTTGGTTCCCGATGAAGAAGATGGCCAAAACCAATACCAGAAGTCCGACAAAGGTAAATAGGCCTATTTTTATTTTTTGATCCGATGTTGTTTTCATAATATATCGTTAAAATATGCAACTACTGTTTTATTTTTTGATTTGTGAAGTTCATCAAATGTCCCTTCAGCTATATATTCTCCGCCCTCCATCACCAATACCCTGTCGGCTGCAATTCTGGCGCATTCCATATCATGGGTGATAATGATGGATGAGGTTTTGTTCTTTTTTTGAATACTTAATATTAATTCGCTTATCTCTCTGGATGTTATCGGATCTAAACCAGTTGTGGGTTCGTCGTATAACATAATTTCGGGGTTTACTACCAGCGTCCGCGCCAGGCCGGCCCGTTTCCGCATCCCTCCCGACAAATCGGATGGCATTTTGTCAATCGAGTCCAGCAAACCCACGTTGTCCAGCGCTTCCTTTATCTTTTTATCTATTTCCCGCTGATCTTTCATCTTTAAAATCCGGGTCAACGGAAATTCCAGGTTTTCACGAATGGTCATAGAATCATATAGGGCGCCGCTTTGAAATAAAAAGCCGATTTTCATCCGTAATTCCTTTAGCTCCTTATCATTCATATCAACAACCTCATTATCAAATACTTTAAGCGATCCTTTATCTGGTTTTAACAGACCGACGATACATTCAATGGTAACCGATTTTCCAGTACCCGAACGGCCAAGTATAACCAGGTTCTCGCCTCTTTTCAGCTCCAGGCTAATATTGTTTAACACGTGCTTATTGCCGAATGATTTTTTCAGGCCCTTAATGGCAATCACTACCTCTTCTTTAGCTTTGGGTGCCTGTTTTTTTGGTTCGGTATGTTCTTTTGTCTTTTCCATTTTACTTATAAAATAATAAACTGGTAATTTGAACGGCTATACCATCAATCACAAAAATCCACAGGGAGGCGGTTACCACGGCCGAGTTTGCCGCAATACCCACGCTTTCAGTCCCTTTATTAGAGTGAAAGCCTTTGTAGCATCCCACGAAACCTATCGCGAAGCCAAAAAATATAGTTTTAACCAGGGCGGGTAAAAAGTCGCTGAAGTCGAGCGCACTTATAATTTTGCTGAAATACAGGCTGAAGCTCATACTATCCCTTAAATTAAGGGCCAGGTAGCCGCCAAACAGGCCGATAGCATCGCCCAAAACAGAAAGAAGGGGAACCATGAACGTTGTAGCCAAAATACGCGTTACAACAAGGTATTGCACCGGGTTAGCTCCCGACACCTCCATGGCGCTCAGTTGCTCGGTCACTTTCATGCTGCCCAATTCGGCACCTATGCTCGATGCTATTTTGCCGGCACAAATTATAGCTATAATTACCGGTCCTATTTCGCGTACAAAAGAAACGGAAAGGGTTTTGGGCAGCATATTAACCGCGCCAAAAGAAACCAACGTTGGCCGCAGCTGCAAAATAAGCACTATCCCCATTATAAACGAGGTAATGCCCACCAGCATAACGGAGCGGTAGCCTATTTCATAACATTGCCTGATAAACTCCGACCACTCGAAGCCTCCAGCAAAAATGTTTCTTACAAATTTTATAATAAATTCCACCTGGTCGCCAATGCCTTCCAGCCATCGCTTCCATCCGGGAATTGTTGTTACTTCTGCCATAGGTAATTTTTATTTGATGTAACAGCCGTTTAATACTGCTGTTTTAAACAGTTCAATAAAAATTACCTCAAAAAAATTCGGGCGGGCTTATAACATGGGGATATCCATTATGAGCAAACTGGAATGAGCTTCGGTTTCAATTGTTATTGAACTGGTATTATAAACACCCAAAGCATCCTTTTTGTTTAACTTACAGTGGTTTATATTAACCGATCCGTCCAAAACCATTACATAAACACCATTCCCGGGTGTTTTTATTTCGTATTTAATTTCTTTACCGGCTTCAAACTCTCCCATCGAAAAGGTAGCATCCTGGTTTATCCACAAGGTATCTTCACTTTTTTCGGGCGAAATCAAGGTGGTTAACTCATTTAGTTTCAACAACTGTTTAAAGCTTTTCTGATCATACCTTGGCTCAATATTCATTTCTTTGGGATAAAGCCAGATCTGTAAAGTATTTGCATCTTCTGTGTGGGAAGCATTGTATTCCGAATGTTGTACTCCTGTACCTGCCGACATTACCTGCACTTCGCCCGCCATCACTACACCGGCATTGCCCATGCTGTCTTTATGTTCCAATCCGCCTTTTAGTGGGATGGTAATAATCTCCATATTATCGTGCGGATGTGCGCCAAAGCCACGCCCCGCTGCAATAATATCATCATTCAAAACACGTAAGGCACCAAACCTTATTCTGTCGGGATTATAATATGGGCCAAAGCTGAATGAAAAATTGGCTTTAAGCCATCCTATATCGTTTGTTCCGCGCTCATTGGCCGGATAAAATAGCTGATTCATATCTGTTTAAATTTATATGTTTAAACACACAATATTTATACCACAATTTAATATTGTGTATTTTTGCAAAAAATTTCGGCTCTATGGCAAAAAAAGCGATCATAGCTGGTGCAAGCGGACTAATTGGCAGTTCGCTACTAAATATTCTGCTGCGCGAACCCGGATTTGATGAAGTATTGATTTTAGTGCGGAAAGAATTATCAATTGAACACAGCAAATTAAAGCAATTAGTTGTCGATTTTGATAAGCTCTCTGCCTACTCTTCATCTATCACCGGCGATGTGATATTCAGCTGCTTAGGATCAACCAGGAAAAAGACGCCTGATCTGACTATTTACAGAAAGATAGATCATGATTATCCTTTGGAGATAGCCAACATAGGTAAACAAAACGGGATAAAACAATATCACCTGGTTTCATCAATGGGTGCAAATGCAGCCTCCTCAAATTTTTATACTAAAATGAAGGGCGAAATAGAGGACGATTTGAAAGCTGTTGGTATAGAAAGCTTGTTTATTTACCGCCCTGCGCTTTTAATAGGTGAAAGAAAAGAACGCCGGCCATTGGAAAAAACACTCTTTGTGCTGGCCAAACTGATAGATCCACTGCTAATAGGCAGCCTGAAAAAATATAGAAGCATACCAGCTGCTACTGTAGCAATGGCTATGTATAAACAATCATTAAAAAAACAGGAGGGTATATTTATTTACCCTTCAGATAAAATAACAGAACTATCGTGAGTAATTACATCTCTGCCGAAACACTCGGCCATTCATTTCATGACCATTGGTTATTCAGAAACGTATCCATTGGGATTAACCGCGGCCGCAGGGTTGCATTAGTAGGCGTTAACGGCGCCGGTAAAACAACCTTGCTCAAATTATTATCGGGCTCCCTAAAACCTACCGAAGGTAAAGTTGCCCAAATGCGCGATTTAAATATGGGCTACCTGGAACAGGATCCACATTTCAAAAACGCCGTTACCATAAGCGATTATATTTTTCATGCCGATGATGTGCAGCAGCAATTGATCAGGAAGTATGAAGAATTACTGGAAAACGACCCGGAAAACGCCAAGGCTATTGAAAATGTAATGGAGGAGATGAGTAATGTGGATGCCTGGGAATACGAATATAAAATAAAAACCATATTAGGCCGCCTGGATATTCATCACCTCAATCAAAAAATAAACACTTTATCGGGTGGTCAAAAGAAACGTTTGGCCTTAGCTAAGCTGTTAATAGAGGACCCTGATATTTATATTTTAGATGAGCCTACCAATCACCTGGACATTGATACTATTGAATGGCTGGAGAAGTTGCTGACCGACGGATCAAAAACCATCCTGATGGTAACCCACGACAGGTATTTCCTGGATAACGTATGTAATGAGATCCTGGAGATAGATAAAGGCAAGATCATCCCCTATGTAGGTAACTATGGATATTACCTGGAGAAAAAAGCCGAACGGGAAAGTGCCGATGAAGCCTCATTCCAAAAAAACTCTAACCTGTTACGTAAAGAGCTGGAATGGATGCGCAGGCAGCCACAAGCGCGCGGAACCAAATCAAAAGCACGTATTGATGCCTTTTATGATCTGGAAGAGAAGACCAAAAACGGCGGAGCTAAGCAAAAAGTGGAGTTAAGCGTTAAAACTGCACGCCAGGGCAATAAAATTATGGAGATGAATCACCTCTATAAATCATTCAGGGATCAAACCTTTATTAACGATTTTAGCTATGTATTTAAAAAAGGCGATAGAATTGGTCTTGCCGGGAAGAATGGTAGCGGGAAATCAACCCTGTTAAACCTGATAACCGGGCCATTACAGCCGGATAAAGGAACTATTGATAAAGGAGAAACAACTGTTATCGGCTATTTCCATCAATCGGGCATTACTTTTAAAGATGATGAACGGGTAATTGATATAGTAAAAAACGTTGCCGAGTTTATTACCATGGCCGATGGTAAGCTGATTTCAGCCTCTGCCCTGCTTACTTTATTCCTTTTTCCTCCTGCAAAACAGTATGGCTTTATATCAAAACTAAGCGGTGGCGAAAAGAAACGCTTGCAATTGATGAGTATCCTGATGAAAAACCCTAACTTTTTAATACTGGATGAGCCCACCAATGATTTGGATATTGATACCTTGAACGTACTGGAAGAGTTTTTAACCAACTATTCGGGTGTATTAATGATGGTATCGCACGATAGGTATTTACTTGATAAGCTAACCGACCAGCTATTTATTATGGAAGAAGGTGGTCATGTACGTATATACAACGGCAATTATTCGTCTTATAGGTTAGAGTTAGAAGAAAATAAACAACAAAGTAAGCGCGCTCCCGTTGCAGAAGTACCCGCTGTACAGCAACCTAAAAAGAACAAACTGAGCTTTAAGGAACAAAAGGAGCTGGAAACATTGGAAAAAGAAATAGCTGTTATAGAGAATCAACTAAAAGAAAAGAACGATGCATTAAACGTTGCAGGTATAGAAACCGGCAAACTAAATGAAATATTAAAGCAAATAGCGGAGCTTAACAGTAAAATGGACGAAAAAAGCATCCGCTGGATTGAATTAACAGAGTTAAAAGAGGCATAATGAAGACATCAGATATACTGGCATCAATAGGTGTTATCATATTACTGGTAGCCTTTCTGTTGAATTTATATAAAAAGCTTCCGGCGGAGAGCAAGATATATGCGCTCTTAAATTTTATTGGTGCAGGCATTTGCTGTTTTTCATCGTACTTAATCAGCTTCTACCCCTTTGTGGTATTAGAGAGTGTATGGGCATTTGTAGCATTACTATCATTATTTAGTGTTCCACGTGGAACATCGGCAAGTAATAAATAGCTTTGTAGTGGCTTAATAAGTAATGTTCCACGTGGAACATTAGCCCCGGAAAATTTACGAAGTTTTAAAAACTTCGTAAATTTAATCTTGTTTCAGCACCCCATTTACAAAGCATACACCAGGCAATCCGCTTGTCCTGTGAGGTGCCGAAACAAGTTCGGCATGACGGAAAGGCAAATAAAAATGTTCCACGTGGAACATTTAATACAAAATAAAAGCTAACACTATCCTCGAAAAGGGATAAAATATATGGCAAAGGGATAGCTCATATAGCTATCAAAAGCACAAATAGTTTATAATGTTCCACGTGGAACGTGATAAAAAAAATAAAAATAAATTAAAACGCCTACTAGATTAAAGTTTAGCAGGTGTATAGCAATGTTCCACGTGGAACATGGAGGTATAAAATGTTTAAGAAATATGATGTAATAGTTGTAGGCGCTGGTCATGCAGGTTGCGAAGCAGCAGCGGCAGCGGCAAACCTCGGTTCATCCGTGTTATTAATTACCATGAATATGGGTGTAATAGCACAAATGAGCTGTAACCCTGCCATGGGTGGTGTAGCAAAAGGACAAATTGTAAGAGAGATTGACGCCATGGGTGGATACTCTGGTATCATCACGGATAAAACATCCCTACAATTTAGAATGCTAAACCGCTCAAAAGGCCCCGCTATGTGGAGTCCACGAGCTCAAAGTGACAGGATGCGCTTCGCTGAAGAATGGCGATTAACCCTTGAACGTATTCCTACATTGGATTTTTGGCAGGATACAGTAACATCCTTACTGGTAAAAAACAATACCATTAAAGGTGTACGCACCTCTTTAGGTATAGAAATTGAATCGGATGCAGTAGTATTAACTAATGGCACCTTCCTTAACGGGTTAATTCATATTGGTGAAAAACGTTTTGGTGGTGGCCGTACAGCCGAAAAAGCTGCTACCGGATTAACAGAACAACTGGTTGAACTGGGTTTTGAATCGGGCAGAATGAAGACTGGTACTCCCCCCCGTGTAGATGGAAGAAGTTTAAACTACTCCCTGATGGAAGAACAATGGGGCGATGAAGAACGTGGACGATTCTCATTTACCGATGTTGAACTGGCAAAAGAACAACGCTGTTGCTGGATAACCTATACTAATACCAAGGTGCATGAAACCCTGAAAGAAGGTTTTGAAAAATCACCCATGTTTACCGGAAGGATAAAGGGACTTGGGCCAAGGTATTGTCCATCTATTGAAGATAAAATTAACCGCTTTGCTGAGCGCGAGCGTCACCAGATATTTGTTGAACCTGAAGGTTGGAACACAGTAGAAATATATGTAAATGGTTTCTCTACCTCCCTACCCGAAGATATTCAATACAAAGCCTTGATACAAATACCGGGTTTTGAAAACGCCAAAATGTTCAGACCGGGTTACGCTATTGAATACGATTACTTCCCGCCTACTCAACTTGGCCTTACTTTGGAAACAAAACTGATCAGCAACCTATACTTTGCCGGGCAAATAAATGGTACTACTGGTTACGAGGAAGCAGCATCGCAAGGCTTTATAGCAGGTATAAATGCGCACCAAAAATTAAAAGATAAACACGAACTGATTATGAAAAGATCAGAATCATACATTGGTGTTTTGATTGATGACCTGGTAACTAAAGGAACCGAGGAGCCTTACCGCATGTTTACTTCCAGAGCGGAACACCGCTTGTTACTTCGTCAGGATAATGCCGACATCAGGCTGAGCCCCATCGGTCATGAATTGGGATTAATAAATGATGAGCGATTAGACAAGGTAAAAAGAAAAGTAAAGAATTCAGATGATATCGTTTCTTACACCAAATCAAAATCCATCGACCCAGCAACGGTAAATAATTTATTAGAAACCCTGGGAACAAGCGCGCTGAATCAAAGTGCCAAACTATTTAATTTGCTAAGTCGCCCGCAGGTTGGTTTTGATGATTTAAGAAAAGCTGATGATTCGCTAAATGAATTGCTCTCGGCCTATGATAAAGAAACGATAGAACAAGCCGAAATAAAAATTAAATACGAAAGCTATTTTGAAAAAGAGATGGATATTGTTGACCGCATGAAAAAAATGGAAGACAAAGAAATCAATCCGGAATTTAATTATCAGCAATTGGTTTCACTTTCAAAAGAGGCGCGTGAAAAGTTAATGAAGATAAAACCACGTACTTTGGGACAAGCTTCCAGAATTTCCGGTGTTACTCCGTCAGACATATCAGTTTTGATGGTTCATATCTCCAGATAGCTTATAACTAATTGATAATTAAAGTTTTATAAAATATCCTTTTAAATCAATTATTTTAATTTTTTAATATCCTACTTTGTTAAAATATAAAACTCGCTTACAGCGTTTAAAAACAATGTTAAATAAAAGAGCCTTATTTTCAACCGCAATTTTTTCGCTTTTTAGCCTCACTTTGGTCATTTTTGGATGCGCAAACCGGCAGTTGCCTCAGGGAGGGCCGCGGGATCATGATCCACCAAAATTATTGAAGGCTACTCCGGCAAATGAGACCCGGCATTTTAACGCAAAAGTTATTCAGTTAGATTTTGATGAGTTTTTTAAACTCACCAATACTTACGTTGAAATTACGATGAGCCCGACTCCGGCAAAAACTCCGGATTACAAAATCAGGAAAAAAAGTTTGATCATCACGCTGAAAGACTCGCTCGAAAAAAACACAACCTACGTTATCAATTTTGGTAAGGCTATAGCCGATGTAAATGAATCGAACGTACTGAAAAATTTCACTTATGTTTTTTCGACGGGTGCACACATCGACTCATTGAGTATCTCCGGAAAAGTAATAAATACGGTAACCGGCGACCGGGAGAAAGAAGCAACCGTAATGTTGTTTACCCTAAAACAAGATTCAACCAATTTTGGAAAAAAGCGTCCGTCTATTTTTACAACAACAGATACTGCAGGAAATTTTGCGTTACACAATCTTCATCCTGATGATTATAAAATTTACGCGCTGAAAGAAAAAACAGTAAATAAAATTTACGACAACGACCAGGAGCTGATTGCGTTTGCAACACATACCGTTCACCTGACAAGAGATACCGAAAATGTGGAGCTCAGGTTATTTAGACAAACGCCCGATAAATTCAGATTACTGGAAAGGAAATTTGATTTGGATGGAAAAATGTTTTTTGCCTTTAATAAGCCACTGGATAACCCTTCGGTAAAAATTACCTATCCGCCAGATTTTGATCAGCAAAAAATAGTTGACATCAGCAAGACAAAAGATACCGCAACAGTGTTTATGCGCAACATGAATTTTGATTCGATAAGGGTAGCATTTTTTGATAATAACAAACCACTGGATACTATTTATTTGAGAAAAGGAAAAAAAGAATCATTTGTCAGAAACCTGGCTTTTCAATATAATATATCTGGCGATAACAAATTGCGGCCAAATACCGATTTGATTATAAAAGCAAATATTCCTATTGAATCATTCGATGCCTCGTTAATCAATTTGAAAGAAGACTCAACCGATGTAACAAATTTCACGGTAGAAAAAGATACCGCCAACCCGCGGATTTTGAAGTTACTTTATAAATGGCACCAGGTAAATAATTATACCCTGATATTTAACGCCGACGCCTTTACCGATATTTATGGTGATAAAAACCGCAGAGTAACAAAAAGGTTCAATATCGACAAACCCGAAAATTATAGCTTGTTGACTTTAACGGCAACCGTTCCGGATACCGGCAAATCGTACATTGTAGAATTACTAACCGATCGGGATGTCAAATTACGAAGTGATGTGATCCATAAGAATACATCTATCGTTTATAAAAACTACATCAACGGGAAATATAAGGTGAGGGTTGTTTATGATGACAACAACAATGGTAAGTGGGATTCGGGAAATGTGAAGCTAAAGAAACAACCGGAAAATATATGGGTAAATCCAACCATAATTACCTTACGCCCAAATTGGGATCAGGTAACTCCATTGGCTATACCGCGCGAACCGCTTACTCCATAAACCAGCCCGAATACATAATGTAATTTTGAGGCAGGCGTTTTAGCAATTCTTTTTGTTCGTCTGTTAAAGGTTTTATTTTTTTGGCAGGAGTGCCGGCATATAAATAACCCGAATCGCAAATGGTTTTTTCTAAAACAACAGAACCCGCTGCGATGATTACGTACTCTTCTACCACTACATGATCCATTACGATGGCACCCATACCAACCAACACATGATCATGTAGTGTACAGCCGTGTACCAGCGCGTTATGACCAATAGAAACATTGCTCCCTATATTGGTGGGCGCATATTGATAAGTTGCATGAATAACTGCACCATCCTGAATATTGGTGTTATCCCCTATTTTAATATAATGCACATCACCACGAATAACAGCATTAAACCATACCGAGCAATTATCACCCATCACTACATCACCAACTAAAGTAGCGTTTGGTGCTATAAAACAATCTTTACCCCATTTTGGCATATTTTTTTTTACCGGCAGTATTAGTGGTTTTTGGCTCATGTTATTCTATTTATCTGTTTGCTAATGTATGTGCGTTTCTCCGTATTACTACAAAAATTATGTTATATTTCTGTAAATAATTAATATTAAACCATTTATCATTTTATATGCCTTGCTATATTAAAATAAATAACATCAGTCACTTACAGTAAAAATATTTAACCGCGGCTTTTCCATAACGATGGGTTTAAAACCCATCGTTATATAGACAACTATCCAAATAAAGACTAATAGCAAATTTTAGTTTTTAAATTTATACTTTAGCAGTACCAAAAGCGGAAATAGCTCAGCTGGTAGAGCATCAGTTTCCCAAACTGAAGGCCGCGGGTTCGAATCCCGTTTTCCGCTCAAAATAAACCAATGTCATTGCGAGGTACGAAGCAATCTCTACTTAGGACAATCAACAACACGACATCATTTATCTAAAAAAACTGTCTGCATTTATTTGCATAGCATATAGATTGCTTCGTACCTCGCAATGACGCAATTTTTAAAATACCGTATCCTCTATCTTATCAGCGTGATTCGGATAATCCGTTGTCGAATGTAAACCCCTGCTTTCTTTACGCATCATGGCTGATTTGATGACCAGGTATGAAACCTGTATTAAATTTCTCAACTCACAAAGTTTTACTGATAATTTTGTCTTCTTATAAAAGTCTTCCGTTTCTTCGTGCAATAAACCCAGGCGGCGCATCGCTCTTTCCAGCCTGAAATCAGATCTTACAATACCCACATAATCATTCATCACTTTTTGCATTTCCCTAACATTGTGGGTAACCAATATATCTTCATTGGATAGCTGTACACCTTTTTCATCCCAATCCGGAATATTATCTAGTATTACATTACTTTCGAACTGACTGATAGCATCTTCATAAATACGGTGCGCAAATACCAATGCTTCCAGTAATGAGTTGGAAGCCAATCGATTAGCACCATGTAAACCTGTTGATGAACATTCGCCACAAGCATAAAGCCTTAATAATGAGGATTTTCCAACATGATCAACCATTACACCACCGCACATATAATGACAGGCTGGTGCTACAGGGATCATATCCCTGGTCATATCTATACCAATATCCAAACACTTAGCATAAATATTTGGAAAATGAGCAAGTATATCTTTTTTACTGCGATGCCTAACATCTAAGTAAACAAAATCTTCACCGGATTTTTTTATCTCGGCATCAATGGCTCTTGCTGTAATATCACGCGGAGCTAATGATTTACGTTCATCATATTCCTGCATAAATTCTTCGCCATTTGTTCTTTTTAACACACCGCCAAAACCACGTACTGCCTCAGAAATTAAAAAAGAAGGGTATTCGCCTGGATTATATAAAGCCGTTGGATGGAACTGAATAAACTCCATATTCCTTACTTTTCCTTTAGCACGATAAACCATAGCCACACCATCGCCGGTAGCAATAGTAGGATTTGTAGTAATGGAATAAATATGTCCCGCACCACCCGATGCCATTACGGTAACTTTTGAAAGTATTTTTTCAACATTACCGGTTTGGTTATTAAAAGCATAAATACCATAACAGGTTATATCCGTAGTACTTTTATCCACAAATACACCTAAATGGTGCTGCGTTATCAGATCAACAGCAAAATAATGGGTTAAAATTTCGATATTAGGATTACTGTGAATTTGTTCGAGCAATGATCTTTCTATCTCGAAACCAGTAATATCTTTATAGTGTAGCACCCTAAATTCTGAATGTCCACCCTCTTTTGCCAGGTCATAAAAACCTTCGTTGGTTTTATCAAAGTTGGTTCCGTAGTCGATAATTTCTTTAATACGTTCAGGTCCCTCTTTTACAACTGCTTCAACAACTTCCTTATCGCAAAGGCCATCACCCGAAATCAGGGTGTCTTCTATATGCTTTTCAAAAGAATCTTCTTTTTTATCAACAACTACCGCAACCCCTCCCTGGGCGTACTTAGTGTTCGACTCATCTTCGTTTGATTTGGTAACTATCAGAACTTTACCATGTTTGGCTGCCTTAAGGGCAAAACTTAATCCTGCAATGCCTGATCCTATTACCAGGAAATCAACAGTTCTGGTCATAAATATATCTGTTATGTGTAAATTTTGTAAGCATGTTAATAACCAGTATAAAAGATGTTAATTTTGTGTAAGCAAATACTTAATAAATACTTTGATGGTGGATAACTACCATTTTTGATACAAATCTTAACTATTTTTAACCGACTTTTGCGCCTTGTTAAGGCCAAAGCTAACATTTTAGAAAGCAATAAAGTATTAACAAAAATCTTTTTAAAGTAAAACTTGCTATCTAAAGACCTCTAAAAATCAGTTAGATAAGTCATATAAATGTTACATAAATTGTTAATAAATTATTAAAAAAAATATTTGAGGTAGATTTTACAACTACTTTTAAACATTACTAACACACCAATAACAATAGTTTTATTTATATATAAAAAGTAATTGTTATTAATTGAATTGTTGAAATGGATACTTTTGAAGAAATAAATGTGAAGGGTTTTGCAGACGAAGAAATCGATCCAACCCTTGATCTTTTTGTTGAAATTGAAAAATTAAAAAAAGAGAAAAATGCTGTTATCCTTGCTCATTATTACCAGGAGCCTGACATTCAGGATATTGCCGATTATATTGGCGATAGTTTGGGCTTATCGCAGCAAGCAGCAAAAACAGATGCCGATATCATCGTTTTCGCGGGTGTTCATTTCATGGCCGAAACAGCAAAGATTTTATCACCATCAAAAAAAGTTTTACTGCCCGACGTAAAGGCAGGCTGCTCATTGGCTGATAGCTGTCCGCCGCATTTGTTTAAAAAGTTTAAGGAGCAATATCCTGACCACCTGGTAATAACTTATGTAAACTGTACCGCCGAGCTGAAAGCCATGACCGATATAGTTTGTACCTCGAGTAATGCAGTGCAAATTGTGGAAAGCCTGCCAAAAGATCAAAAGATCATATTTGGGCCGGATAAAAATCTGGGAGCTTACGTGGCAAAGAAAACAGGACGTGATTTGGTTTTATGGAACGGTGCCTGTATGGTACATGAAATATTTTCTAGAGAGAAGATCACAAAATTGAAAGAACGTCATCCGGGAGCTAAGTTGCTTGCCCACCCGGAATGTGAAGATGCTATTTTGCAAATGGCCGATTACATAGGTTCAACAACCGGGATACTGAAATATGCCAGCAAGCACAATGATAAAGAATTTATAGTAGCGACGGAAGCAGGTATTTTGCACCAGATGCAAAAGGAAAACCCGGATAAAATATTTATTCCGGCGCCGCCAAATAATAATTGCGCTTGTAATGATTGTCCGCATATGAAACGTAACACGCTGGAAAAACTTTACCTGTGTTTAAAAAATGGATATCCGGAAGTAACCGTACCACAGCATATTATTGAAAGGGCTGTAAAACCGATTGAAAGAATGCTGGAAATATCAGCAAGGATCGGGCTGTAAAAAGCCAATATAACGATGGGTTTTAAACCCATCGTTATGGAAAAAGCCGCGTGAAAGAAAATATAAAAGCGGTTATAGATTGTAAAAATATAATCTTATCATTTCGAACGATAGAGAGAAATCTTTTGCGCCGAGTAAGAGAACAGTACAGAGCTAACTTTGCATCACGTTGATGTATGGCGAAAAAGATTTCTCATCGGAACCCTCGTTCGAAATGACAAGGTGGTTTGAGTTGAAGAAAGAATAAACACCCTAAAATCCAAAAATTTTTCCCGCCTCTGGCGGATATAATTGGTTCAGGTTGCGCAGACTTTATAGACCTTAAAATTCTCAAAAATTTTCCGGCTTCGCCGAAGAGAATTAGCCGGGTTGCGGATTTTTTTGGAAATTGTTAATAAAAATAAGCCCGGCATTTTGCGGGATAAAAAGAGTGGAAAATGGCATTATTTGATAATAAAGACAGGACGAATATTGAAGAGTTAGGTGAATTTGGCCTGATAAGTCATCTTACAAAAAACATAAAACTAACCCAAAAAAGCACCATAAAAGGCGTTGGCGATGATGCCGCTGTACTGGATTTTGAGGGTAAAAAAACCCTGATTTCTACCGATTTATTGTTAGAAGGTATCCATTTTGATTTAGCTTATACGCCGCTTAAACACCTGGGTTACAAAGCTATACAAGTAAACCTGAGCGATATTTATGCCATGAACGGAACGGCATCGCAGGTTACAGTTTCTATTGGTATTTCGAGCAAATTTCCGCTGGATGCTGTTGAAGAACTATATGAAGGGATTTACCTGGCTTGCGATAATTATAATGTTGATTTGGTGGGCGGTGATACCTCATCATCCAAACAGGGCCTGGTCATCAGCGTAACCTCTATTGGCTATGCCGATGAAAAAGATGTGGTTTACCGTAATGGTGCCGAAGAGGGCGATTTGATTTGTGTATCTGGCGATTTAGGCGGTGCCTATGTTGGCCTGCAATTACTGGAACGCGAAAAGTTGGTTTATTTAGAGAATCCTAATATTCAACCCGACCTGGAAGGGAAAGACTATATTGTTGAACGCCAGCTGAAACCCGAGGCCCGCAGGGATATTGTTGATTTATTAAAAGAGATCAATGTAAAACCTACGGCTATGATTGATATTTCTGACGGCCTGGCGTCCGAAATTCTGCACATCTGCAAACAAAGCAACAAGGGCTGTAATTTGTACGAGGAAAAGATCCCGCTGGACCCGATGACTTTTGAAACAGCCCGCGAGTTTAACCTCGACCCTACCGTGTGCGCACTGAGTGGTGGCGAAGACTACGAGCTGTTATTTACCGTTAAACAAGCCGACTACGACCAAATTAAGTTTAAAATGGACATCACCATTATTGGCTACATCACGGAGCCCGCAGCAGGCTGTAACCTCATCACAAAAAGCGGCAACCAGCACCCGTTAACTGCACAAGGATGGAACGCGTTTAAAAAGCAGGAATAGATTTTTTTTCTGCACGTTCTTGCAATTATATATTGAGGCTTCTTCGTACGTCCTTGCGAGGTACGAAGCAATCCATAAGCTATGCAGATAAAGAAGATGGATCTTATTAGATGATTCATTAAAAGATAATGCTGTTTCGGGGATGATCCTTTGTAGAGATTGCTTCGTACCTCGCAATGACGTGAGCGGAAATGCAGTCCCAAAACACAAAAAAAATTAATTTGTAATTTTCTCTGTATCAATGCGTCTAAACTGAAAAACCCCTACCCAATGAAAAAAATCACAGTATTGCTGCTTTTATTTATTGCTGTAAAAGCTAGCGCACAAAAATCTGTTTTATTTAAAATGAAGTATTTGCCGCAGCATACTTACAACATTTTAATGAATATGAAAGGTAACATTAAAGCAGATTTGAGTGGAAATCAGGAGATATTAGAAAAGCTCAAAGAGCAGGGAATTACCATGCCTTTAGCAGCAGTTATATCTGCAAAAACTACCGGAACAACAAAAACCGGTGTATTAGCCGCGGACAATAGCTTTCCCCTGGCTATGACGTTCCAGGTAGAGCAACCCAGCATGATCCTAAACGGGAAGAGCACACCAATTCCTATGCAGCAGAAACCGGCGACAACGATTTATGCTCATATTTTGTCTGATGGAACAATAAAAGGAGATTCTATAAGTGGAAAAAAGGGGGATACTACTTCTGGAAAATCCGCGTTGAAAATGATGAACACAGTGCAAAAACAAATAAAATTTCCTGATCACCCGATGCACGTGGGCGAAAGCTTTACCCAGGATATCCCATTTAATATGCCAATGAATATGGGCACCAAAAGCGTAGAGTTAAAAACGGTTTATACCCTGGTAAGTATTACCGGCGGCAAAGCTTATTTTGATATGACGCAAACCATTGATATGAAGATGAATGTTCAACAATCCCAGCTTAACATTACCGGAGCCGGAACAGGCAAAATGGTTTACAGTATAAAAGATAACTTCCCCATTAGCTATGCGTCATCAATCAATATGAATGTAAACGGGGACGTGAGCTCGGTGGATGTGAATGGTACCTTTGAATTGAATATGGATTTTAAATACGATATTAATTGATGAGTTAGGTGTTGTTCAAAGACGTGATTCATACTCACCCGCATGTCATTTCGAACGATAGAGAGAAAACTTTTGCGCCAAATAAGCTTTACGTCATACTTGCCGCTCGCAAAAGTTTTCTCCTCGGTACCCTCGTTCGAAATGACATAGTTTGAGAAGATATGCTTATCGTAGTCGTTCTTTTCCGGAGTTAAACAGCCACAGTCTATCATCCCGCATAGACCAACTTGCATATAGCTAAATCATTCAAAAAAATTTATTATTTTGCAATATGGATTCTAAAAAAGGCTGCTGCGTTTATATCACTACTAATGTATCGCATAGTGTTTTATACACAGGGGTTACTTCTGATATTGTAAGAAGGGTTTTTTACCACAAAAGCAAAACATATCCCAATAGCTTTACAGCAAAATACGATTGTGCCAAGCTGGTATATTTCGCCTTTTATCCCACTATTGAAGAGGCAATTGCCGCCGAAAAAGTTATAAAAGGCGGCGATAGGGAACATAAAATACAAATCATCAATGCACTTAACCCCCAATGGGAAGAGTTATATGATGATTTGACTAAGGATTGAGCCTACTCGTCCCCAATATATTTCTGATCTATTTGCTTGTTAGCCTTCGCGCCGAGGCTTTTTATTTTTTCGGCGGTTTTGGTGAGGTTGCCGCTGCCCTCAACCAGTTTATTGAGGGCACTGTCGTATGCATTTTGGCTCAGTTTTATGTTTTTGCCGATGCTTTCCATATCGCCCACAAAACCAACAAATTTATCGTACATGTTGCCACTTAGCCGGGCAATTTCCAAAACATTGCGGTTTTGGCGCTCCTGTTTCCAGATGCTGGCTATGGTTCGCAGTGTGGCTAGCAAGGTTGACGGACTTACAATAACCACCCGCTTATCCCACGCATCACTAAACAATTCGGCATCAATTTGCACCGCAAAGCTGAAGGATGATTCTATCGGCACAAAAAGCAACACAAAATCGGGCGAATTGATCTGGTACAGATCATGATAGTTTTTGGATGACAGGTTAAGCACATGCGCGCGGATTGATTCGACATGTGCTTTTGAATATAATTTACGATCCTCTTCGGTTTCGGCATTTACCAAACGTTCATAAGCGATTAATGATACTTTTGAATCGATAATCAAATGCTTATCATCCGGCAGATCAATAATGGCATCGGGTTGTAGCCGACTGCCGTCCACCCCATTCAGGCTGGCCTGCAAACGGTATTCACGGTCTTTCACCAGGCCAGATCGTTCTAAAACTTTCTCTAATATCACCTCGCCCCAGTTGCCTTGCTTTTTGTTGTCGCCTTTTAGAGCTTTGGTCAAATTTTGCGCTTCATCGCTAATCTGTTTGTTAAGTGCCATCAGCAGGGTTATCTCTCCGCGCAAAACATTTCTTTCGTCTGATTCAGCTTTGTAAACCTTATCTACCTTATCTTCAAAAGCTTTAATGTTTTCCTTTAGCGGGTTAAGTAAAATATCCAGATTGGTGCGGTTGGTTTCGATAAAGTTTTTTGATTTTTCGTCGAGCAGTTTATTGGCGATGTTCTGAAACTCGCGCTGAAAATTATCGCGGATCTGCTCTACCTCTATCTTTTGCTCCTGAATTTTTTCCTGCTGCGATTTGTAGTATGATCGTGCACTTTCTAATGATTGATTGGCCGCGGCCAGTTGGGTGCGTTCGTAAAGCAGCTCATCCTGCAGCCGCCCTTTTTCTTCTTTCAGCAGATTGGTGATACTTTCTTTTTCGGCGATGATGCCCAGGGCATATTGCTGCGCTTTTGCCAGCTCAATATTCAGCTGGTTGTTTTCATTTTTTAACCGGGTTATATCATCGGCAGAAACACCGTCTGCTTTGGGCTTTTTCAAAAATAAAAAAACAGCAATTAAAAGAATAGCTATTGCAGCGGCGAGAATATACACATCCATTTTGATAAAAATATTAGCAAAACTAAGGTATGAAATTAGTGATTAAAAAAATTATAGCGATGGGTTTTAAACCCATCGCTATAATTTAATTATTACAATATTTAGAGATATTGTCGCCGGCCTGGTCGCTGCCCAGTTCAAGTGCCTTTTTAAAATCCATACAGGCGTGTTTGTAATCTTTTAACTGCACCATAATAACGCCACGGTTATTGTAGGCATCGGCAAATTTAGGGTCAATTTTTATAGCTGTATCGTAATCTTTAACAGCTCCGTCAAAATCACCAAGGTTACTTTTTGCCAGTCCCCGGTTTAAATAAGCGGCAGTATATTTTTTATCAATTTTTATACTGATGGTATAATCGTCAATCGCCGTTTTGTAATCTTCCAGGTTAAACTCATTATTTCCGCGTTCATAATAACCATCCGGATCTTTGGGTTGCAGGTTAATGTATTCGGTGCAGTCGTCAACAGCATCGGCATAAATATTAAGCTTGGCTCTTGCCAGTGCCCGGTTATAATAAGCGTTGGCATAGCTGGGATCAATGGTGATGGCTTTGGTATCGTCCAATATTTCGCCTGCATAATCCTGCATGTCATATTTCACAATACCCCGTGAATACCAGGCATTTAAAAAGTTGGGGTTGAGTGTAATAGCGGTATTATAATCGACAATGGCTCCTTTAAAATCTTGCCCTATGCGTTTGGTGTCGCCCCGGTTACTGTAAAAAACCGGGTCTTTTGGGCTCAGTAATACCGCCTGGTTTAAATCGGCCAGTGATCCTTTTAAATCCTTTTTTTGTTTGGCCAGCCCCCTGTTGTTGAATGCCGATGCGTTGTTTGGGTTTAATTTTATTACCAGCGAGTAATCTTCAATAGCATCATCGTAATTATTGAGCGCATATTTTGTGCGGCCACGTTCCAGGTAGGCATCTTCATATTTAGCGTTTAAAATAATAGCGCTATCCAGATCAGTTAAGGCGCCGGTATAATCTTTCAGCTTAAATTTTGTGCTGCCTCTTTTATAATAAGCGGTACTATTGCCCGGCTGCTGAACAATGGTTTTACTAAAAAATTTAACAGAATCGGCATACAAAGCGCTATCGCTTTTTGCTGCTGATGGTTGTGATTGGGCAAGCAGGGGAATGAAAAATACAACAAGTAAAAATTTTTTCATGCTTGAAGCACAGGGATTTAAGCCGAATGTAATAAGTATTTTACAAAAAACAAAAAGCCGGGTAATATTTACTGCGCCTTTTCGACTCTTAAACCAACGTCATTAACTTCATGCAGGGGATTATCGCGCATGTTTTGCTCAACGGTAAAGGTATAGGTGCCTTTTGCCGGGAATTTATAATTGGTTTGAAACGGCAATTGGTAATTGTACAAATTACCCGACCCTGTTCCCAGCCATTCGCCGGCTTTGTTGGCCAGCTTTATTTCGTAGCGACGTATTTTTGTTTTCTTATCAGGATTGATGCGGGTAATAAGCACAAACATATTGGAGTACTTATAATCGGCCGTAACCCGCAGGTTCATGTATAAATTATAAGGAATTTTTTCGTCGTCAATTTGAACCTTAAAGTTAAACTTGTTGTTATAGGTCCAATTATGATCAGCAACCTGGCTGTGCTGATCAATAATGGCGTTTTTATCGGTACAACTGGTTTGTGATAGCAGCAAAGCCGCAAATACCGGAAAGAAAAATAGTTTAAATACCCGTTTCATTATTGATTATCTGGAGTGCCTCCCGTGTTTTTATCACCGCGGTTATCGGGGCGGTTTTTGTTTCGGTTATGGCGGAATTTTTTGTGTTTGTTAGGATTATTACTTTTAACCTCGCCGTCGGGCCGCTCCGCGGCAATAGGTTTTACTTGTTGCGGGTTTTGTACAGGCGCTGCTGCCTGAACCCTTTGCGGTGCATTTTCCTGCTGGCCGTTTGATTTGTTCTTGTTGCGATTTTTGTTTTTCTTCTTATTGTTGCTGTTGTTATTACGACGCTCATCTAAACGGGTTAAGCTATCCTGGCCCACAACGTTTTCGTAATCTAAAATTTTAACCGGCTTGGTTTCAATTTCTACTACTTCTCCCAAATCAGGCGGAATAATGCCGTCCTTGTTCATCTTTTGTATTTCTTTAACCCGGTCAAGCGTTAGCGGCACCCACGATTCTTCGCGCGGATAACTAAACCACATCATTTTTTTAAAGATGTCGGTTTTTTGCAAACGGGCATCGCCCTTTTCGGTTTTTAAAACATTTACATTATCAGGGATGTATTTAAGCGCATCCATGTAAGTATCCAGCTCATAGTTAAGGCAGCATTTAAGTTTACCGCACTGGCCGGCCAGTTTTAAAGTATTTAGCGATAGGTTTTGATATCGGGCAGCCGAGGTTGAAACCGTTTTAAAATCGGTAAGCCAGGTAGAGCAGCAAAGCTCACGACCGCAGGAGCCAATACCACCTAAACGACTTGCTTCCTGCCTCATGCCTATCTGCCGCATTTCAATACGAATGCGAAACTGCTCGGCCATTTTCTTAATCAGCTCCCTAAAATCAACGCGGCCTTCGGCCGTATAATAAAAAGTGGCCTTAGTTTTATCGCCCTGGTAGTCCACATCGCTTAGCTTCATGCTCAGGTTGAGCTGTAGAGCCAGCGTGCGCGATTTATGCATGGTTTCCCATTCCAAATCTTTTGCGGCTTTCCATTTTTCCACATCGGCCACGGTGGCTTTGCGGTATATTTTTTTGGCTACATCTTCTTCCTTAACGCGGCGTTTGGTCATTTGCATGCGCACCAGTTCGCCGGTTATGGAAACATGGCCCACATCGTAACCGCCGGTAGCGGCTTCAACAACTACCAGTTCACCCGCCTCAAGGTAAATGTTATCATTATTAAGGTAAAATTCTTTGCGTGATCCTTTAAACTTTACTTCAACAATATTAAAAGGCTTATAATTAGTTGGCATATCCATGTGCGAAAGCCAATCGTAAACATCCAGTTTGCTGCAACCATTGGTAAGGCATGAGCCATTACTTTTGCAGCCCGCAGGTGAGCATCCGCCCCCCGTTGAGCAACTTCCACATCCCATAATTAATTTGATATATTAGGTGTCCGCATTTTGGCGGATCGTTTTATAATTTAATACTTTTATAATCTGTAAAGATACATCTAAAAATAAAATTTTAGGGTTAGCATTTCGCTCCACATGATAATGGGCTTTTTCGAGCTCATTTATAATAGCCTGCGACTGATCAACGTTCATCACATTGGTCATTTTTTGTGCCGTTTCCAGCTCCTGTGCAGGTAAATGTACCAGGCTGCCTGCTCCCGACAGGAGCAAACAACACTCACGCAGAAAGCTTACGCCGTATCGTAAAAAATTCTTTTGGTTCTCGCGGCCCATCTTTGAAAGCTGATCCACAAAGCCCATTACTTCAATACCCTTGTTGCCAAAGCATAGCCTTAGCCATTGCACAAAACTGGTATGGTAGCCTTTGGTGTCCTGTTGCAGCATGCCCAGCGCTTCGGTTAAATTGCCGTTGCTCAGGTAGGCGATTTCAGCTGCCGCATCTTCCGTTTGATTATATTTTTCGATCAAATGATCCTTAATATCGTTATACGTTAGGGCGGGAATTTTGATCAGCTGCGTGCGCGATAAAATGGTATTTAAAATCTGATCCTGATTTTGCGCCACCAGGATAAACAGTGTATTGGGCTGCGGCTCCTCAATAATTTTGAGCAGCGCGTTACCCTCTCTGTCCAGGTATTCGGGTAACCAGAGGATTAATATTTTGTAGGCCGATTCAAACGGCTTGAAGCTTAATTTTTTTATAATTTGATGGCACTCGGCAATGTTGATATTTGCCTGTTTGTTTTCGGCATCCAGGTAATCGCGCCAGGTATCAAGGTTCAGATAAGGGTTGGTAATAAAAGCCTCGCGCCATTGTTCAATAAAGGTAATGGCTGTATCGTCCTTGTGTTTGGCAAAAAAAGGATAAGAAAAATGCAGATCGGGATGCATCAGCTTCTGATACTTTCGGCATGATGAACACTCGCCGCAGGAATCATCAGTCTGCTTGTCCTCGCACGACAAGTATTGTGCATAAGCAACAGCAAGCGGCAAACTGCCAGAGCCACCCGGCCCCAAAAACAATTGCGCATGACTAACACGGTTCTCTGTCACCGAGTTAATCAGCCTTTGCTTTATCGCATCCTGTCCAACTATTTGCTTAAACTGCATTGGTGCAAAATAAGGAATAGATTTGAGATCTGAGATGTGGGATATGAGATTTTGGTGTTAGAACAAGTAAAAAGAGCAATTTTTTAAGAAAAACAAAAAAACTGCTCTTGGGCATAATGATCAGGGGTGGATATTTGCAGGAGCATTGTTTCACCAGTTACATAATTTAACGCACGAATTTGTACCGATAACAACTATCTTTGATAATATGAAAATTGCGGTCTCATATCTCACATCTTATATCTCATATCTCGCATGCGAATAATGGCTTTTGATTATGGCACCAAACGCATCGGCATAGCGGTTACTGATCCGCTAAAGATCATCGCTACCGGTTTGGATACCATACACCCTAATCAAATTATAGATTACCTGAAAAAATACCTGCAAATCGAACAGGTTGAACGCTTTATAGTGGGCGAACCTAAGCAAATGGATAATACGCCCTCACAATCGGCCATACATGTGCGGGGCTTTGTAAACCTGCTCAACAAAACCTTCCCGGAGATCCCCATAGAAATGCTCGACGAGCGTTTTACCTCCAAAATGGCATCGGCCACTATAGCGCAAAGCGGCATGAACAAAAAACACCGGCAAAATAAGGAACTGGTTGATACTATTTCGGCAGTGATACTGCTGCAATCATGGATGCAGGAAAGGTTTTAGGTCAATCCCTTTCGTTCTATGGTGAATGAAAAAATGCGCCTGCGGCGCAAAATATTGGTAGAACATTGTTATAACGGATTTTTGCGTGCTGTAGGTACGCCACATACCCGTGTATAGGTTTCGTACCGCTGGCACGAAATGGTTGTTGGTTTTTTTATCTGCTACCGATATTTGACTCCGTCGGAGTCTTTATTTTGCAGATAACCCCCGCATTGTCAAATCCCCGTTACAGCGCTTTAACAAAACGGCACAGTATCAGCATAAATACAACAATCCGCTTATATTTGGCATTTATCCATTGCACATCAAAATGAAGAAAATTCTCATTGCTTTTTTTAGCTGCTCCACCCTCATCGCGGCAGCACAAAATAAAACTACCGAAAAGCTGGTTCCCTATGTAAGACCCATTATTGGCACGCAGCGCATGGGTCACGTTTTTCCGGGTGCTACCGTTCCTTTTGGTATGGTACAGCTGAGCCCCGAAACGGATACCCCGAGCTATGAACTGAACGGGCATTATAACCCCGATGTTTATAAATATTGCGCGGGCTATCAGTATGATGATAAAACTATTGTTGGTTTTAGCCATACACACTTCAGCGGGACAGGCCACTCGGATTTAGGCGATTTTTTGGTGATGCCTACTGTTGGCAAACTGATGCTAAATCCGGGCACCGCCGATAAACCCGGCAGCGGCTACCGCTCGGCTTTTTCGCATGCCAATGAAGTAAGCGAAGCCAATTATTACAAAGTAAAGTTGGATGCATCGGGTATTATTGCCGAAATGACTACCACCACCCGCGTGGGATTTCATCAATATACCTTCCCGAAATCAGATAGTGCGCATATCATCCTCGACCTGATGGCCGGTATTTATAATTATCCCGATAAAAACGTATGGACCTATTTAAGAAGGGTGAATGATAGTACCATTGTAGGTTATCGCTTAACCAATGGCTGGGCGCGTACCCGTGCATTATATTTTGCCATGACCTTTAGCAAGCCATTTATACAAATGGGCTATAAAAACTATAGCAAGCGCGAAGTATACGGCGGCTTTTGGGGTAAGTTTAACCATGTGCCCAATTTCCCCGAGATTGCCGCCCGCCAGCTAAAGGTTTGGTTTGATTTTAAAACACAGGAAAACGAAAAAATTAAAATAAAAATGGCCATATCGCCGGTTAGTATGGACGGTGCTTTGCTGAACCTGCAAACTGAAGCGCCCGGATGGGATTTTGACAAAGTAAAGAACGACGGCCAGGCACAATGGGAAACCGAGCTGCATAAAATTGTAATTGAAGGCAGTAAAGACGATAAGGAGAACTTTTATACCTCTATGTACCATGCCATGATTAACCCAACCGTTTACATGGATGTGGATGGTAAGTACAAAGGGCTTGATCAAAACATTCACCAGGCTGATGGTTTTACAAACTATACAACCTTTAGTTTATGGGATACCCACCGCGCATTGCACCCGCTGTTTAACATTATCGAACCAAAAAGAAATGCCGATATGATACAGAGCATGCTGGCCCATTTTGACCAAAGTTCGGAGCACATGCTGCCTGTATGGAGTAACTCGGCTAATGAAAACTGGTGCATGAGCGGTTACCATAGCGTAGCTGTTTTGGCCGACGCAGTGGTAAAAGGTAATGCCCCTTTTGATGCCAACAAAGCATTGGATGCCGCAGTTACCACCGCCAATCACCGTACTTACGAGAGTATCGGCGATTATATTGATATGGGCTACATTCCTGATGAAAAAGATGATAACTCGGTATCGTCAACATTGGAATATGCTTATGACGATTGGGCCATTGCCCAGATGGCTAAAAAGCTGAACCGTATGGATGTATATGAAACGTTTATAAAACGCTCGCAAAACTGGAAAAATGTGTTCGATCCGCAAAGCGGGTTTATGCATCCTAAAGAAGCAGATGGCACCTGGCGCAAAACCAAATTTGATCCATTTACTACCATTGGTATGGGCTTTATTGAGGGCAACGCCTGGAACTATACCCTGTATGTACCACATGACCCGGCCGGATTAATAAAAGCGATGGGCGGCAACAAACGTTTTGTAACCTATATAGACAGTCTGTTTAGCTACGACCTGCCGGATAAATATTTTGCTGAAACAGAAGATATTACCAAAGACGGTATCATCGGTAACTATGTACATGGCAACGAGCCATCGCACCATGATGCTTATTTGTACGACTGGACCGACAAACCCTGGAAAACACAGGACAAGATCAGGATGATATTAAAGAAAATGTACAAAAACACACCAGACGGGTTAGGCGGAAACGATGATACCGGCCAGATGAGCGCCTGGTATATTTTTAGTGCCCTGGGCTTTTACCCGGTAGCACCTGCATCAGATCAGTATGCTATTGGCAGTCCGTCGGTTTATCATGCGGTTATCAATATGGAAAATGGCAAAACGTTTACCATCAACGTAAAAAACCAGAGCGATGAAAATGTTTACGTGCAAAAAATACTGTTAAATGGCAAACCACTTACCGGTTACTTTTTAAACCATGCCGATATCATAAATGGCGGCGAGCTTACCTATGTAATGGGGCCAAAGCATATTTAGTTGATTAAAAAAACATACTAATAACCTCGTTGTTTGTTCGATTGAAGAACAAGCAGCGGGTTGTTTTTTTATCTCCCATGTCATTTCGAACGAGGGTACCGAGGAGAAATCTTTTGCGCCATGCATAACGCGCTTTGCATAGTCCGTATAGCATATCTTAAAAGATTTCTCGTTACCACTCGATGACAAGTTGGATGAGATCGCTTAGCTTCTCTTACCTAACCAGCACTACAGCAGCACTTCCCGCCGGAACATTTACTACAAACGATTTACCGTTAATGGTTTTTTGTTCGGACGATGCCGTGTTAAAGCTACCATCAGCATTTACGGTACTGCCGGCAAAAGAGGTTCCTGTAGTTGATGTAACGTCAGGAGCCAGCAAGCGGTAAACTAAAATATTGTTGGCCGTTTTATCAAGCTGTATGGTAAAAGCAAAACTTTCGGTGTCTTTATTGATGAGCGTTACTGCATAGCTGCCATCGGGATAAATACAGGCATGGGTGGTGCAATTATTAAAATCGCGCGGATTAAAAATAGTTGCCGGGATAACCTTGCCATTAACCGCGCCATACTTAAATGCCAGCATGGCATAATATTCGGGCCGGGCGCTTACTTCGCCGTTATTCATGGTTATAGGTGTATAGGCGAACCGTGCGGGTCCACCATGAAAATTCACGCCCTGCCCATTGTTTTCGGCTACGGTCCACATAAAATCAAGGGCCCAAAGCGCCGAGGCAAAAGTATCGCTCACACCCGGTTTTCCACCGCCAAAAACGCTGTTACACTCTGATATCCGGTACGGAATGCGATATTTTGCCGAAATATTGGAAAGCTGTACCAGGTAACTGTCCAACCTCGGATCGGCTGTCAAAATATTTTTGTCGTTGATAGACGGATTAGAAGCTGGCCCGGCTGCATAATAATGACTGTCAATTAAATGGATATTAACATGTTCGCTGCCGGTGAATGAACTTACCCAGCCTGGATTAAACGGGGTAACATCGGGTCCGGCAAAATGTACGCCGTTGGTAGCTTTTTTAACCGCCAAAAAATAGCTGTTCCACTCGGCCAGATAGTTGGCAAAAACATAGTTCGGTGTACGAAGCTTTAGCTTGAAAACATCAGGCTCGTTGCCCGATTGTAAAACGTACAAATTGCTTTTAAGCGTTTTGTCAATATAGATAGCTTCTTTGGCGGCAGTGTCTGCATTAAATTTGCCCAGGTTAAGGCCAAAAATAACCGGCCAGCCAATAGCTTTTGAAAAAGCAGCCAAATGATCAATATCAGTAGTAGTAAGGGCGTTCGCCGGGGTTGATGAATTACGTTCGCTACCGGTCCACTCCACTTCATCGCTGCTGTCGCCGCCAATTCTTAAAACGCCGGGACCCAGGTTTTTGATGAGCTGGATGAGTATGGTATTGTTTTCGTTTAAAAAATCGGGGTTTTCACCGAATATGCCGGTTTCATAACTCAGGCCTTCAAAAGCAGGTGAAACAGGATGCCCCGGCATATTGCCGTTTACGTTTACCGTAATAGCAACAGCCTTCCCCGGTGGGGGTTTTATCTCCAAATCTCCTTTATTGCAACCTGTTAAGCTGATAGCCAATATGATGGCTAACCATTTTCTGTTCATTTGTTTGGGCCGATGACCATGGGGAACCATAGTCTGCTAATTATCAATAATTTAAAACGAGGTGCAAAGTTGCAAAAAAATTAAATCATCTAAGTATTAGCAAATTGTTAAGTTGTGCTTGTTGACGCACAACGGCCCGGTTTAGCTTGCCAGGCAAAGCTCCTGGCTGGTCAATTTGTTTACCATATCTTTTAGCAGCGTACGTGCGCGGTGCAGCGTAGTGCGCGATAACAATTCGCTCATGCCCAGCCGGCTGCCAATTTCCTGGTGCGAATAACCTTCAATGGCGTACAGGTTAAATACAGAGCGATAGGTTTGCGGCAGTTTCTGAATCATTTTTAACAGATCCTTTACCTCCAAACCATGGGCATTGTACCCGTTGCTGAAAGCGCTGCTGCTTTCAGGAAACTCATCAACCAAAATCATTGGCTTTTGCTTGCGATAGCGGGATATGGCACAGTGAACCATAATTCGGCGTATCCAACCCTCTAAATTTCCTTCGCCACGGTATTTGTGAGCGTTGTTAAACATTTTTATAAAACCCTCCTGTAAAATATCCTGGGCTTCGTCTTTATCATGGGCGTAGCGCATGCAAACAGCCAGCATCCTGGGCGCTAAGGTTTTGTATAAAAGCTCCTGTTGTTTCCTATCGTTTTTCAGGCAGCCTTCCCACATTTCGGCTAAACGGGTGTCGTTGGTAATCATGTTGTTGTGTTTTGTAACCCTATGCCAATATTGATACCCATATTGCAAACAATTGATTTTCAGCCAAATAAATTTTTGAACATCTACGAAACTGTTCGTTTCCGAACGGTTGGTGATACAAAGGCGAACGGTTTAACACTACAGACCTATCTACATTTTGTCATTTCGAACGAGGGTACCGAGGAGAAAACTTTTGCGCCCAGCAATGACGACGAACAAAGTTCGGTCTGCATAGTCCGCGTAGCATATCGCAAAAGATTTCTCTCTATCGTTCGAAATGACAAGAGGTAGGTGGCCAACAAACCACCCCCAATTAAAATCCACCATAAAAGTTTCCTAACTTTGCCGCATCCGGGATAAAAACCCGGCAATAGCATGATTAAAGAAATTGAAATAGTTTGTCCGCCCGGACAGCAGGATGATGAAGCTGTTTTAAAAAAGATAGCAGCATTAGCTCTAAATATATCGTCGCAGAAAATATCAGCCATAAAAACTCTGAAACGCTCTATTGATGCCCGTGGCCGTAAGGTGGTTTTCCGCATGCAGGTACAGGCATTTGTTGATGAAGTTTACCAGCCCGAAACCTTTACCGTTAATTATCCTGATGTAAAAACAGCCAAACCGGTAATTATTATAGGTGCTGGTCCTGCCGGGCTATTTGCCGCTTTGCGCTGCGCGGAGTTAGGCTTAAGGCCCATTATTTTGGAGCGGGGAAAAGATGTTAAACAACGCCGTCGGGATTTGGCCAATATCAACAAGCAGGGACTGGTAAACCCCGAATCAAACTATTGTTTTGGCGAAGGCGGTGCCGGGACCTATTCGGATGGTAAGCTATATACCCGATCAACCAAGCGGGGCGATGTAAATGCGGTATTGAAAACCTTTGTGGCCCACGGCGCAACGGAAGATATTTTGGTTGATGCACGACCACATATTGGCACCAATAAGCTGCCTCAGATTATCACCTCTATAAAAGAAAGTATTTTAAACGCCGGTGGCGAAGTAGTTTTTGATGCCAAAGTAGTTAAGCTATTGGTGGCGTTTGGAAAAATAAAAGGCGTTGAACTGGCAGGCGGCGAAAAGATAATGGCTGATGCTGTGATACTGGCAACGGGCCACTCGGCACGGGATGTTTTTGAGATGCTGCATCACCAAAACATCTTGATTGAGGCGAAACCCTTTGCTTTGGGAGTACGTATTGAGCATCCGCAGGAAATAATAGACCGTGCGCAATACCATTGCGAACTCCGCGGACCTGATTTGCCTCCATCCTATTATAATTTGGTAGAGCAGGTTGATAACCGGGGCGTGTTTTCATTTTGTATGTGTCCCGGCGGAATCATAGCTCCATGTGCAACCGAGGCTGATGAAATTGTGGTAAACGGCTGGAGCCCATCGAAAAGAAATAATCCATTTGCCAACTCGGGCACGGTAGTGCAGATTAATATGGAAGATGTGGCGGGTGATGATAGTGATCCGATGAAGATGTTGCGCTTTCAACAGCAGATAGAAAAGCTGGCCTTTACTGCCGGTGGCGGCAACCTGGTAGCGCCGGGCCAGCGGATGGTTGATTTTGTGGAGAACCGTATTTCGGCCGATTTGCCCGCAAACTCCTATTTGCCCGGTACAAAAAGCATCGCCCTAAAAGAAATTTTACCCGGCTGGATCAATGAGCGGCTGCGGAAAGCATTGCCCGTATTTGGCCGCAAAATGAAAGGGTATTATACCAACGAGGCTATTTTGGTCGGCGTAGAATCGCGCACATCGTCGCCGGTTAAAGTACCGCGGGATAAAGAAACATTACAGCATCCGCAGGTAGCGGGATTATTTCCTTGCGGCGAGGGTGCAGGTTATGCAGGTGGCATCATTTCTGCTGCAATTGATGGGATTAATTGTGCATCGGCAGCATCAAAAATAGTATAGTATCATTATGACAACATCAGAACAACTGGCGCAGGAATTAGAAAAAATATTATTTGGCGAACCCTGGTACGGTACGCCGGTTTATACCCTGCTGGATGGGATAAGTTTTGAGGCCGCTTTTGAAAAGCCTGCCGGATCGGTACATAACATTGCCGGAATTGTGCTGCACATGCTGGCCTGGACCGAAGAGGTGCTTGACCGCATGAACGGACTAACCGCACAATCACCCTCAAGCGGCGACTGGCCCGAGCCAGGTGAACCCATCGAGCAAAAATGGCAGAATTATGTTAGTGATCTGAAACTGCTTAACGTAAATTTGCTGGGTGCAATCCGGAATTTCCCCGAGGAAGAATGGGACCTGCCCGTAAAAGACGAGCGCAATATCGAGCCAGGTACCGGCGTAAGTTTTAAGACAACGGTAGAGGGATTGATACACCACGATATTTACCACGCCGCGCAAGTGGCACTGTTAAACAAAATTATAAATGGCTGATAAAAAAACATTGGTATTAGGCGCAACCACCAGCGAAGGCCGGTATGCAAACCTGGCCTCAAACAGGTTGGTAAGCAAAGGGTACTCCATTGTAAATGTTGGCATGAGGGATGGCGAAGTAGCTGGCGTGCCAATAGAAAAACCCAAAGTAATACACACAGATATTGATACCATAACCCTGTATATTGGTCCGCAGCACCAGGAAGAGCTGTATGATTATATTTTAAAAACTAACCCCAAACGCATCATATTTAATCCCGGTACTGAAAACTCAAAACTGCGCCGCATGGCCAATGAACAGGGTATTGAAACCGAGTACGCCTGTACGCTGGTATTGCTATCGGTTGGAGAATATTAGGGCAACAATAAAAACGATACCTTGATAACTAAAAATTATTGAGTACGGGTGTCCGAAAGATGAAGATTAATTTATTCAAGGTTGTCATCCTGATCCGCCCCATGGCGGAGAAGGATCTTCTGCGTTATACAGGCCGACGATGTGCATAATCCGCTTTGGTTGTTGAAGAAGATACTTCGCTACCCATGACATCTTTGGATAACCTAAACTAATAGAAAGGCCCTATCGGGGTCAAATATTAGTAGAAAGAAAAATCAACAATCATATCGTGCCATCGGTACGAAACCTGTATGCTGGCATGTAGCGCACCTACAGCACGCTAAAAATGATCGTAATAATATTCTACCGATATTTTGCACCTACAGCGCATCATTGTCATTGCACTTTCAAAGTCCTCCGGATTTTAATACTCAGTATTACAATTCGGAAGGTAGTGAAAGATGTCAGAAATTCTTTTTGGCGTTCGAAAGCTCAAGTATTATTAAATTACTTTTTCAATTCTTCGCAAATTTCTTTTATAGAGACGCTTATCGGTTTAAATTCAATGCCGATGGCTTTTTTGATTTTGCTGTTATCGTAATTGCGGTTCATGCTGGCTGATTGTGCCGATACCTTATCCAAAAAAGGGTCTTTGCGGGTAATGGCGGCAATAAATGCGGCGCCCCGCCAGGCAAGCTCCATCATCCACGGTTTGGCATAAATAGCAGGTGGCTTGATACCGAAGCCCATAGCAATTTCGGCGGTTATTTGCTGGAAACCCCTGTTTTCTGCGTTGATAACATAGCGTTCGCCGGTGATGTCCGAACCCATCAAGTCAATCATACATTTGGCCACATCAGCCACATCAACAAAGCCTGAGCTGCCTGCAGTATAAAATTTAAGTCCTTTACGAACAGTTTCAAATAGTTGCCCGCTGCCGTTGGTCCCCGCACCGGCTCCGATAATGAGCGATGGATTAACAATTACAGCATCCAATCCTTCGGCAATACCGCGCCACACTTCCATTTCGCTTTCCAGTTTTGATATAGCGTAACCATCTGTTTCGGTAGCCTGATCCAGGTGATGATTTTCGGTAATCAGATCGCCGGGTTTGGCCAAACCTATAGCGGCAATTGAGCTTACATGCACCAGCCTGATATTATTTTGCATACACAGGTTTACCAGGTTGGCAGTACCGGTAACATTAGCGTTGATCATGGGCATTTTATCGGCCTGTTTTAAAGAGACCCATGCGGCACAATGATAAACTTGTGTTACATCATTAAGGGCATCCTCCAGCGAAAAAAGATCCATCATATCGGCATCAGCCCACTCAATTTGCTTGCTGAAAGGTGATAAAACCGCAGGAATTACAGACGTGCTCCGTTTGGTGCAGCGTATTTGTTTGCCTTGCTTTGCCAGCTGCAAAGCCAGCTCGGATCCTAAAAAACCTGTTGCCCCGGTAATTAATATCATGTTTTCGATGAATAGACGCAAATGTGCAGAAATTTTAGCTGAACTTGAAAGGTTGATATACAGATGCGGGGAAATCGATTTTAAAAACTTTCTGGCGGCTTTTTCCATAGCGATGGGTTTTAAACCCATCGCTATAGTAGCAATTATCATAACCAACTCCGTTCTCGCTCACTAAATTGATGAATATTTTGACAGCAAATTTTTAAAAACGATTTCCCATATAGAGATGCCCACTATTGTGACAAACAAGATATCTCCAACTAAAATAAAAAATCCGCACATTTGCACATCAACATATCTGCACATTCACAACTATGTCGTTATCTGATTTTTTTTCCCCTATTGACCAAAAGAAGATAATCCCTAAAAATGGATATTACACCAGTCATTTAGGCAGTAAGATTGAATACTTTGCAGAAAACTTTCCCGATCTGGAGCAAAAGGTAGATATCGCCATTATTGGTGTACAGGAAGATCGTAACGCAGTTAATAACCCCGGCTGTTCTCTTGGTCCCGATTATGTGCGCGAAAAACTGTATCAGTTAAACGAAGGCAGTTACAAAACAAAAATTGTTGATTTAGGCAATATCCGCCAGGGTGCCACGGTTACAGATACCTACATTGCTTTAAAAACAGTGGTAAGCGAACTGATAAAAAAGGATATTATCCCGGTTATTATTGGCGGCGGTCAGGATTTAACCTACGCCCAGTACATGGCTTATGAGCACCTGGAGCAAAAGGTTGATTTGGTAATTGTGGATGCTAATTTTGATTTGAACGACGATACCACAATTGATAGTATTGAAACAACATCAACATCGTATTTAAATAAAATATTTCTGCATAGTCCCAATTTCCTGTTTAATTACAGCAACCTGGGTTATCAAACCTATTTTGCCAGCCAGGATAGTTTGCGGCTAATGGAAAAACTTTATTTTGATGTGCATCGCCTGGGTGAAATTACGGGGAGTATATCGGTTGCTGAACCTATTATCCGCAATGCCAGCATGATCAGTTTTGATATGGGTGCTATCAGGTCTTCGGACGCAAGGGGAAACGCCAATGCCAGTCCCAATGGTTTTTACGGCGAAGAAGGATGCCAGATTGCAAGATATGCAGGCTTCAATGATAAATTAACCTCTATCGGCTTTTACGAATTTAACCCGGCTTATGATAGTAATGGCCAAACGGCTATGCTACTGGCGCAAATGATATGGTATTTTATTGATGGCGTTTATAACCGCAAAAAGGATTTTCCGCTTAGTCCTAAATCACAATACCTCATTTATAAAACCAGCTTAAAACACAAGGACCATGAGCTGGTGTTTGTAAAAAGCAAAAAATCAGACCGTTGGTGGATGCAGGTGCCTTACCCAACAGGCGGCTCAAAGAACGAACGCTTTCACCTGGTACCCTGCCTGTATGCCGACTATAAAACGGCAGTTTCGGGCGAAATGCCCGATCTTTGGTGGCGTACCTATCAAAAATTAAATTAAAAACATAATTCATTCATTATTTAAACGTTATCACACCTTATAATCCGCGAGGAAAGAAAAGAAGATGAAGAAAATATTTTTATGTATTGCTGCCCTGTTGCCGCTTATGGCTATGGCTCAGCAACCTGAACCATTTGAAATTAAAAGCACTGTAGGCCATTTAACCACCCCGGCCAGGGCTTATCTGATATATCAGCTGGGTGCAAACCGGGTAATTGACTCGGCCGAGATTACCGCCGGTAGTTTTGACTTTAAGGGGAGTATACTTAACCCAACTCCGGCGCTGATTGTTATTGATCCGTTTGGAAAAGGTTTGGATAAACTGGATACCTCTGCCGATAATTTGAATTTTTATATTGATAAAGGTCAGTTTGCCATTAATGGGAAAGATTCAATAGCAAGGGCGCAGGTTACAGGCTCAAAAATAAACGACGAAAACAAAGCCTTAATGGCGCAGCTGCAGCCAATAATTGTAAAGGCGAAAGAACTCAGTGCCGAAAAAAGCGCAGCAACCCCGGCTCAGCTAAACTCGGCCGAGTTTCAAAATGCAATGAATGCCAAACAACAGGAATTGCAGGTAGAGCAAAAAGCGGCGCTTAAGATATTTATATCGACCAATCCGGATAGCTATCTAAGTCTGCTGGCTTTATATTCAGTTGGCGGCCCATCGCCCGATCCGTCTGAAATAGACCCGCTGTACAATTCCCTGTCCGACAGGATAAAAGGTATGGAAGCCGCAAAGCGCCTGAAAAATTCGCTGGATGCATTAAGGGCAACTGCTATAGGCACTCTTGCACCCGATTTTACGCAAGCAGATGTGAATGGCGTTCCGGTAAAGCTATCGTCATTTAGGGGAAAATATGTTTTGGTTGATTTTTGGGCATCATGGTGCGGCCCGTGCCGCCAGGAAAATCCTAACGTAGTTAAGGCATACGCCCGTTTTAAAGACAAAAACTTCGCTATAATTGGCGTGTCATTGGATAAACCCGATGGCAAAAACGCCTGGCTGGCGGCTATTCAAAATGACAATTTAAACTGGACACAGCTATCTGACCTTAAATTCTGGAACAATGAAGTGGCTGGAATATACCATGTAACCTCTATTCCTGCCAATTTTCTTATCGATCCAAATGGCAAAATTATCGCCAGAAACTTAAGAGGCTATGATCTTGAAAAAGAACTTCAGGCGGTTTTAGGAGACTAATTACTGGCTGTTACTCAATACAGTTAACTATTGCAGACAATGTTTTTTTAATTGCCAATAATATTTTATTTTGCGTTAAAAATCAACTGATGAAAAAACTATTATTAATTATAGCGGCAAGTGTGCCAGCCATTGTATTTGCCCAGGACGGGAAATACGTAGTGACCGGCTCATTAAATGCTTCATATAATGCCCCCGGCAAAGTATACCTGGAGCATAATGTAAAAGGGAAAAGGGTTACGGATTCCGTAAATATTAAAGACGGCCAGTTTCAATTTGAAGGTACTATTGGTGCATCGCCTCAAATTGCTGCACTTGTTTTTAATAACAAAGGCACCGGGCCCAACACTCACGATTACAAAGAAATTTATCTGGAGCAGGGAAAAATTACGATTACAAGTGCCGACTCATTATTGAGCGCTAAATCGGCGGGCACCAAAACCAACGAAGAAAATGAGCGCTATAATGCCGCCATGAAACCGATAAATGATGATTATGATCTGTTAGAGGCAAAACAAAGCGCTGCTTCAAAGGCGGATAAAGAATCGGAAGTTTACGAGAAAGAATATAACAAGGCAGAAAAAGCCATTGAAGCGCGTGAAAATGCCATCAACAAAAAATTTATACAGGATAACCCCGATTCATATATTAGCTTAACTGTTTTACAAAATTTTGCCTACGGAGCCGATTATGCTGACATTGCGCCATTGTATAACGGCTTATCGCCGGCCATAATGGAAACCGATGCAGGAAAGAAATTTGCAGAATTGCTGCCGCGCATAAAGGCAGTAGCTTTAGGCGCTACAGCTCCTGAATTTGCAGAGGCCGATACCAGCGGAACGATGGTTAGCCTGTCATCATTCAGAGGTAAATATGTGCTGATTGATTTTTGGGCATCATGGTGCGGCCCTTGCCGTCATGAAAACCCTAATGTGGTAAAGGCATTTAATCATTATAAAGGACAAAACTTCACTATTGTTGGTGTTTCGTTAGACAGACCGAATGCAAAAGACAAATGGCTGAAAGCTATTCATAAAGATGGATTAACCTGGACACAATTATCGGACCTTAAGTTTTGGAACAGCGAAGCCGCAAAACTGTACGCCGTACAGGGCATCCCTCAAAACTTTTTGCTTGATCCGAATGGTAAAATCATCGCCAAAAACTTAAGGGGCGATGATCTTGAAGAAAAACTGGAAGAGCTTTTCGGGAAAATATAATTGGTCATTAAGTCATTAGCTAAAACGGCGTAAGTAGGTTTTCCTCTTACGCCGTTTTAAATTTACAATAACCCTATACCCATCCTTCTACACTAACTCAATGACCTAATGAACAATGACCCGATGAACATCTTCTAAAGAAGATCAAAACCAATATCTTTTCTAAAATACATGGCATCATAATAAATGCGGGCAGCATCGGCGGTGGCCTGCTGCAGGGCGGTAAACATATTATCCTGCAAAGTTGTTACGGCTAATACCCGGCCGCCTGATGTTTTAATATCTTCACCTTCCAGGTAAGTTCCGGCATGAAAAACCTGCGATTCGTGAACATTTTCAATACCGGTAATAACTTTATCTTTCAAATATTCACCCGGATATCCACCGGCAACCATCACTACGGTAGCAGCTGTTTTTGGAGAAATAATTAATTCTTTTTCGTTCAGATTGCCTTCGGCTACGCCAGATAAAAGATCAACAAAATCTGATTCTATCCGCATCATTACACTTTCCGTTTCCGGATCGCCCATGCGGCAGTTATATTCAATTACCCAGGGCTCGCCATTGCAATTCATCAGGCCTATAAAAATAAAACCTTTGTAAGGGATGTTTTCTTTTTTCAATCCTTCAACCGTTGGGATGATAACCCGTTCTTCCACCTTTTTCATAAAGGCAGCATCAGCAAACGGTACCGGCGAAACAGAGCCCATACCACCGGTATTTAAACCGGTATCGCCCTCGCCAATACGTTTATAATCTTTGGCTTCGGGTAAAATTTTATAATTACTGCCATCGCTCATCACAAAAACCGAAAGCTCAATACCCTGCAAAAACTGCTCAACAACAACGCGCGAGCTGGCATCGCCAAATTTGGCTTCAGTTAGCATTTCTTTTAGTTCCTGCCGGGCTTCCTCTACACTCATACAAATCAGTACACCTTTACCAGCGGCAAGGCCATCAGCTTTTAAAACAATGGGTAAGCCAATAGTTGCAAGGTATTCGGAACCTTCCTTCAAAGTGTCTTTTGTAAAAGTTTTGGATGCCGCTGCCGGGATATTATGGCGAACCATAAATTGCTTGGAAAAATCCTTGCTGCCTTCTAACTGCGCGCCTTCGCTTTGCGGGCCCACAACCGGAATGTGTTTTATTTGCTCATCGGCCAGGAAAAAATCGTGAATACCTTTAACTAAAGGCTCTTCGGGACCAACCAGTACCAGGTTGATATGCTTGCTTAAAGCCAGTTGCTTAATGCCTTCAAAGTCGGTTACCTTTACATTGCAGTTGGTGCCGTACTTACCGGTACCGGCATTGCCGGGTGCTATGAAAAGATTTTCACATTTTTTACTTTGAGATATTTTCCAGGCAAAGGCACTTTCCCTTCCACCCGAACCAAGGAGCAGGATATTCATGGGTCAAAGATAGATTTTTAGTCCGAAAGTAGGTAAAGCCCGGATACCGGAAGATGTTGGCATTATTTCACCAATTAATTGAAAGCCTATTAGTTTCCGCTGTGTTTTACCGGCGGGGCCGAATTGTTTCGATGCCGAAATAATCTTATCTTCACCATAAAACAAATGCCTCAATGTCGCGCCGATCAGATAAGTACGAAAAATTACCCGTGTATCAAAAGGCACAGGAGTTGTTTGACCTGGTTGAGGTAATTGCCGAAGCATTGAAAGAAGATGAGATGAAGGAGCACCTGGCGGCCCAAATGTTTAGCAATGCTTCACTTATTCAGGCCAAAATTGCGGGTGCCGAAGGGGGAGGGCTATACACGCTGCGTATGCAGAATGCTGTTTTAATAAAATTAGCCTGCCAGGATATGTTTAATGCCATATCCTTTGCCTCCATGGTAAAAATAAATGAAGAGGATTATGTTGACCTGATGCGTGAAAAGGTAAACGAATTCAGGCTGGTTTTTGTGGATTGGATCCGCAGTTTTGATAAAACTTACGACATACCGGACAACTGGGCCATTCGCTTTGATGCCAGTACGCCCGAACAGGAAAAACTGGAGGAGCTGATGTTTGATGAGGATCGTTTTTTTAACGATTTTGAAGATGAAGATGGTGAAGATGACGTTGATCCGGATAAAGATGTCTGAGGTTTTTTTGCCGCGATAAGAGGGGTCCTGTTAAAAAAAATAAAACCTGTAACCTTATAGCCATATTCTTCGTAGAATAAAAAATTTGGCCCATAATTAATTTAAACTACTATTTAAACCTTTAAAGCAACCCTGATTATATGCTTACTGAGCAATTGCAGACCCCGGCCAAACACCAGGAGATTACCAATGTCGACAGGCGTACCAATTTATCGCACGAAGAGTTTATAAATGAATATGTAAAAAAGGAGCTTCCGGTGGTGTTAACAGATGCCGCAAAAAACTGGAAGGCCATGAAAGATTTTACACCCGCATATTTCAAAAAGCATTACGCGCATATCACCAAAAACATACATGGCATTAGTCACAACATGGCCGATTTTGTTGACATGATGCTAACCTCTACTGAAGAAGACCCTGCACCCTACCCTTTCAATTTTGATGTAAAAAAAGTATTCCCTGAACTGATGGAATACTTTTTACCCGAGATTATTTATGGCAAAATGGATCGCATTAACCATAAACTAATGCCCAAACAATTATTGCAGGGAACTACCGTTTATGAAATATTTTTTGGCGGCAAAGGCTCAAGCTTCCCGTATCTGCATTTTGATGCGTTGTTTATGCACACGCAAATAACACAGATATATGGGTCGAAAGATTTTATTATGTATCCGCCTGAATTAACACCCAATATGTATCCGTTTGAAGATAACCCGAAGTTTTCGCAGGTGAATTTTCTGGAGCCGGATCATAACCGTTTCCCGCTGTTTAAAGAGGCAAAACCTATTGAGTTTACCCTTAACCAGGGCGAAACGCTGCTTTTCCCATCGGGCTGGTGGCATACTACCAAAATTACCGAGCCTTGTATCTCATTGGGCCGTGCACAATTGAACGGGCATAATTGGGACGATTTTATTAACGACCGTTATGTTAACTGGAAGAAAAAAATATCATTTGCCGCCGCCCCGGTATTAGCCTACGGAAAAATTGTAGGCGGAATAATGAACGCCCAGGAACGATAGATTTATTTTGTGATTTCACCTTGTGATTTCACCGATATTTTAGCGGTATTAAATTTACGAAGTTTTTAAAACTTCGTAAATTTTTCGGCACCATGTCATTTTACCTTCAGAATCCCGCTGGATTTTGCAATTTAGGGTGACACCCCTTTTGTCATCCTAATTACAGATTTTATTTTCGATCTCTTCCAAAAATCAGCGAAATCAACAAAAACAAATCGGTGAAATCATCATGAAATCACTAACTTTGCCTGTCATAATGGCTCATTATTGCTGTGGCGCAATTGTTGAGTTTATTGCAACAGATAAAAAATAACATGTTAAATTTTATAAGTAAGCTTTTCGGAAGCAAATCAGAACGGGATGTTAAAAGTTTATTGCCTTTGGTTGAAAAGGTTAAAGCTGAGTTTGCCAAATTAGGCGATATCAGTCACGACGAGCTGCGGGCCAAAACTATTGGTTTTAAAGAAATCATTGCCGAAGGCCTTGCCGATATTGACAGCCAGATACAGGAGATTAAAGACAAAACCGAGAATAATCCGGATATAGATGTCAGCGAAAAAGTTGAGCTTTATACTCAGCTGGATAAACTGGAAAAAGACCGTAACAAAGAGCTTGAAGTTATTTTGATGCGGATTTTACCAGAAGCTTTTGCCGTGGTAAAAGAAAGCGCCAAACGCTTAAAAGAAAACGCAACCATTGAGGTTACCGCAACGCAATTTGACCGTGATTTGGCCGCCCGCAAATCAAACGTATTGATTAAAGGCGATAAAGCCATCCACCATAATAAATGGATTGCTGCCGGTAATGAAGTAACCTGGGATATGGTTCACTATGATGTACAGCTGTTGGGTGGTATCGTATTGCACCAGGGTAAAATTTCTGAAATGGCTACAGGTGAAGGTAAAACTTTGGTGGCTACCCTGCCCGCTTATCTTAATGCATTGGCCGGACAAGGCGTACACATTGTAACCGTGAACGACTACCTGGCACGCCGTGACTCTGAGTGGATGGGCCCGCTGTATGAATTCCACGGGTTATCGGTTGATTGTATCGATAAACATGAGCCAAATTCAGAAGAGCGCCGTAAAGCTTACATGAGCGATATTATTTTCGGAACAAACAATGAGTTTGGTTTCGATTACCTGCGTGACAACATGACACGTAGTCCTGAAGAATTGGTACAAGGCAAATTGCATTTTGCCATGGTGGATGAGGTTGACTCCGTTTTAATTGATGATGCCCGTACACCTTTAATTATATCTGGCCCTATACCCCGCGGCGACGAGCATGAGTTTTATGAATTAAAACCGCGTATTGAGCGCCTGGTAAATGCACAAAAAACCTATGTTAACGGCGTATTAAACGAAGCAAAAAAATTGATCGCCGAAGGCAAAACGGGTCCTGAAGAAGGCGGTTTGGCTTTATTGCGCGCTTTCAGGGGTTTGCCAAAGAGCAAAGCTTTAATAAAATATTTGAGTGAAGGGGGCAACAGGCAGTTGCTGCTGAAATCAGAAAACTACTATATGCAGGACCAAAGCAAGGAAATGCATAAAGTAGATGCCGAACTGTTTTTTATTATTGATGAAAAAAATAACCAGGTTGAACTGGCTGAAAAAGGTATTGAGCTGATCACGAGTTCAGGTGAAGATCCTCACTTCTTTGTAATGCCTGATGTGGGTACTGAAATTGCTGAAATTGAAAAATCGGACTTACCGGCCGAACAAAAAATTGCTAATAAAGATGAACTGATGCGCGATTTCTCTATCAAATCGGAGCGTATCCATTCGGTAAATCAATTGCTGAAAGCTTATACCCTGTTTGAAAAAGATACAGAATACATTTTGGACGAAGGCAAGGTAAAAATTGTTGATGAGCAAACAGGCCGTGTTTTAGATGGCCGCCGTTACTCTGATGGCTTGCACCAGGCAATTGAAGCAAAAGAAAATGTTAAGGTAGAGGATGCTACCCAAACTTTTGCTACTATCACGCTGCAAAACTACTTCCGCATGTACCACAAGCTTTGCGGTATGACGGGTACTGCCGTTACTGAAGCAGGTGAGTTTTGGGAAATTTACAAACTGGATGTGGTAGAAATACCAACCAACACCCCAACCAGCCGTGCAGACAGGCAGGATTTGGTTTACCGTACCGTTCGTGAAAAATATAATGCCGTTGCCGAAGAGATTGTGGCTTTAACACAAGCGGGCCGCCCGGTACTGGTGGGTACAACATCTGTTGAAATTTCGGAATTACTGAGCCGCATGCTAAAACTGCGCGGTATTAAACATAACGTATTGAATGCCAAAATGCACCAGAAAGAAGCCGATATTGTGGCCGAAGCTGGTAAATCAGGCACCGTAACTATTGCTACCAACATGGCTGGTCGTGGTACGGATATAAAATTAGGCCCGGGCGTTAAGGATGCCGGCGGTTTAGCCATTGTAGGTACCGAGCGCCACGAGTCGCGCCGTGTTGACCGCCAGCTACGCGGTCGTGCCGGTCGTCAGGGCGACCCGGGTTCATCACAATTCTTTGTGTCGTTGGAAGACAACCTGATGCGTTTGTTTGGTTCCGAAAGAATCTCGAACCTGATGGTACGTATGGGTATTGAAGAGGGTGAAGTGATCCAACACTCCATGATCTCAAACTCTATTGAGCGTGCGCAAAAAAAAGTAGAAGAAAACAACTTCGGTATCCGTAAGCGTTTGCTGGAATATGATGATGTGATGAACTCACAGCGTACCGTTATTTATGCTAAACGTAAAAATGCCTTATTTGGCGAGCGTTTAGAAGTGGATATCAATAACACCATTTTTGATGTTGTTGAAGATGTGGTAACCGAATATAAAGAAGCCAACAATTTTGAAGGCTTTAACCTGGAAACCATCCGCGTGTTTTCGGTTGATGTTGAATTAACGCATGATGAGTTTGTAAATACTTCGATAAATAAACTGGTTGACAGGGTTTTTGAAGAAGTAATGGAATTTTACAAACGCAAGCACGATGCTATTGCACAACAAGCTTATCCGGTATTAAAAGATGTGTTTGATACCCGCGGCGAATATGTTGAAAATATAGTTGTTCCGTTTACCGATGGTGTGCATGGTATCCAGGTATCTGTTCCGTTGAAAAAAGCGGTAGCAAGTAATGGTCATGAAGTGTTTAAGTCATTTGAAAAGAATGTTACGCTGTACCTGATTGACGACGCCTGGAAAGAGCACCTGCGCGAAATGGATGAGTTAAAGCAATCTGTACAGAACGCGGTTTACGAACAAAAAGACCCGTTATTGGTTTATAAGTTTGAGGCTTTTGAATTGTTCCGCCAGATGCTGGCAACCGTAAACAAGGAGCTGGTTAGCTTCCTGTTCAGAGGTGGCATCCCGGTACAACAGCAAGCAGATGATATCCGCGAAGCGAAACCGCAACCTAAGCTCGACCTTAAAAAAATGCGCACCTCAAAACCTGAATTGGTAGGTGAAGCCAACGGTTCAGCAATGCAGGACATGCGTGAGTTGCAAAAGGCCACCCCGGTAAGGGTTGAGCAAAAAATAGGAAGAAATGATCCTTGTCCTTGCGGAAGCGGCAAAAAATACAAAAACTGCCATGGCGTAGGTCAAAATTAATATTGAAAAAGGTTATCACTCCGGCGAAATGCTGGAGTGATGACGCTGTTTAAATAACCTTAATATTTAAAACAAATGAAAAATACAGTATCTTATTTAAAAGCTAAAATGAGCCCGATAAGTTACTGTATTTTTTTTGTACTGTTTCTTCTGCCCGCACTATCGCATGCCCAAACCCGGGGCAAAGTGGAAGTGGTAAAAGACCCGTTGATAGATACATTGATTGCCCGCAGAGCCTCTTTAGGTAAAAACGCAGCAATTAGTGATGATGCAACCAATGGCTACCGGGTACAGATTTTTTTCGGATCAAACCGGCAGGACGCTTACAACGCGCAGGCCCGTTTCCTGGAAGAATATCCCGACACCAGGACTTACATTTTATATACCGAACCCAATTTTAAAGTGCAGGTTGGCGATTTCAGAACAAAGCTGGAAGCGCAAAAGCTGCAGAACGATTTGAGAGATAAGTTTACCAGCCTGTTTATTATACAAGGCAAAATTAATCCGCCTAAAACTGACGCCTCCAATGATTAAAGAGCAAATACAGCAACTATCACAGGATATTTTTAACGATGTGGTGGCTACCCGTCGCCATCTGCATGCACATCCTGAACTTTCTTTTCATGAAGTGGAAACATCTGCTTTTGTTGCATCGCGTTTGGATGCCTTGGGCTTGAAATACGAGCGAATGGCCGATAATGGTCTGGTTGCTTTAATTAAGGGTGATAAACCATCGGATAAAGTGGTTGCCCTGCGTGCCGATATGGATGCTTTGCCTATTTTGGAAGCCAATAATGTGCCTTACAAATCACAAAACAGTGGTGTAATGCATGCTTGCGGGCATGATGCACATACCTCATCATTATTAGGTACAGCCAAAATATTAACTGACCTTAAAAGTCAGTTTGGAGGAACAGTTAAGCTGATCTTTCAACCGGCAGAAGAAAAACTACCTGGTGGTGCGAGCCTGATGATAAAGGAAGGCGTATTGGAGAATCCAAAACCACAAGCCGTTTTAGGGCAGCATGTGATGCCTTTGATAGATGCGGGCAAAGTAGGTTTCCGTGCAGGTAAATACATGGCCTCGACAGATGAAATTTACGTAACCGTGCACGGCAAAGGCGGTCATGGTGCGCAGCCACAACAAAATATTGATCCGGTTATTATTACCGCACATATATTAACCGCACTGCAGCAAGTAGTTAGCCGCTTTGCTGATCCGAAAAGCCCGTCGGTGCTTTCCTTTGGGAAAGTGATTGCCAACGGTGCCACCAATGTTATTCCTAACGAGGTGTATCTGGAAGGCACCTTCCGCACCATGGATGAAAAATGGCGTGGTGAGGCTCACATCAAAATGAAAAAAATGGCCGAAGGCATTGCCGAAAGCATGGGCGGCAGCTGCGATTTTAATATTATGCGCGGCTATCCTTTCCTGATTAATGAAGAAAAATTAACGCATGCAACCCGCGGCCACGCCGAAGATTATTTAGGTAAGGAAAACGTACTCGACCTGGATATATGGATGGCAGCAGAAGACTTTGCCTATTATTCACAAGTAGCCGACTCCTGCTTTTACCGTTTAGGCACCCGCAATGAGAGCCGCGGCATAACCTCATCAGTACACACACCAACCTTTGACGTGGAAGAGGATGCTTTTAAAATAAGCACAGGTTTAATGGCTTATTTAGCCGTTAAACAATTGGGAAATTAAAATAGCCGCAACTTAAATTTTCATAATCCTATACATAACCAAAACAGCTATGCAAAACGTAGTAATTGCAGGTGGAACTTCAGGAATGGGGTTTGCCACCGCAAAATTATTAATAGCCAAAGGTTTTAACGTGGTCATTTTAGGCAGGGATAGGGAGAAACTTAACCAAACACTAAAAGAGCTTGGTCCTAATGCAACAGGTAAAAGTGTTGATGCAACCGACGGAGAGACCCTTAAACAAACCATAGCATCGATTGGCCAAATAGACCATCTGGTTATTGCGCTTAGCGGAGGGAAAGGCATGGGGCGTTTTGCAGATTTAAATCTGAACGATTTGCGCCAGGGTTTTGAGGGAAAATTTTTTCCGCAATTGCAGATGGCCCAAGCGGTATTACCTTACATAGCCGCAACAGGAAGTATAACTTTTATTACATCCATCAGCTCACGATCAAAAGCACCGGGCACAGCCGGCCTGGGCGCCATTAACGGCGCAATAGAAATTATGGTGCCTACTTTAGCGAAAGAACTAAAGCCGTTGAGAATAAATGCTGTAGCACCGGGAGTTATTAATACTACCTGGTGGGATTTTTTACCGCCCGAAAAAAAACAGGAAACATTTAATCAATATAACCAAACCATCCCATTAGGCAGGGTTGGCGAACCCGATGACGTAGCTGGCTTGATAGTAACGCTTATTGAAAACACCTATATTACCGGGCAGGTTATTGCCGTTGATGGCGGACTCAGCTTAGTATAGCAGCCTGAGCAAAACAAAAACAGCCCTATGAAAAAACTTCTCCTCGCTTTCAGCTTTCTCCTTTTAGCTTTCAGCTCCTTCTCC
>Ga0206833_1008_pt2 | contig 54616 bp, 29 predicted proteins | sample Alteio_BWOrgCont_32_FD_152891 | JGI IMG/M metagenome (GOLD analysis project Ga0206833, IMG submission 152891) | Enriched cells from forest soil in Barre Woods Harvard Forest LTER site, Petersham, Massachusetts, United States -... | ecosystem: Environmental > Terrestrial > Soil > Temperate forest >... | reverse complement strand
GTTCAGTGTCCCTGGCTCCGGGGCATCATAAAAAAACCGCCTTCAAATATATTTAAAGGCGGTTTTTTATTTCAATATTGCGTTTCGGTATATTTTATTTAGTTAAAGTAGTCTCATATAAAACGGTTCCGTTATAATTTACCGCTTTAACATTTAGCCTGGTGGCATCTGCAGAAAAATACATAAAGCCATGTTCTGAAGCTTCAAAACGACTATACGGAACTCCCGGTGTTACTTTTGTTAATTCTGAACCTGCGCCCGAAATAAATTGGTTACAAAAGCCATCGGGTGTAAGGTGCTGTAACGAATGCTCGTGACCTGATAAATAAACATCCACCTTATGGTCGGCAAATATTTGCGGCAATGTTTTCCGCATCGTTAACGTATCATAATTATTAATACGCGGGCCAACAGTATAACACGGATGATGACCAATAACAATCTTCCATTTAACATCGGCTGAAGCATTTGCCAATGTATCCTTTAACCAGGCGACTTGTTTTTCAACATATTCGGCTTTATCCTCGTGTAAAAACGGATCGGTATCCATCATTACAAAAAGCACTTTGTCCTTGGTTTTTGGCGCGCCGGGCGTTTTTATTTCTTTATCTGCGTCCTTATTCAGGCTCACTTCTTTTGAATAATAGCGTGCAGGCATATCCCAGCGGCGGCTTATTTTACTGTAGCGGATCTGTGCATCTACATCCGAATGCCAGTCGTGATTACCCAAAACCGGGTACCAATCACATTGCAGGGAATGCGCCGTATAAATATTTTCAAAAGAATAGTGCCATAAAGGATCTTCTTCGCTAACAACTCCTTTTGGATAAAAGTTATCGCCAACAGAAATAACAAAATTATTAGGGTGCGATGCTCCCCATAATCCCATTTGTGCTGCCACCTGTGACTGGTCATATTCGCCATTGCGTCCCCAATCGCCCAGCGCCATAAAATGCAGTGCATAGTCATCTTTCAATGATGAGGGCGACAGGTCCTTACTGTCAAAATGGGTTACTTTGGGCTCAGCCAGTGAGCTTAAAGGGGCTATTAAAGATGCGCCAATGGCTGCAAGGGCCGTATTTTTTACAAAGTCTCTGCGTTCCATAATTAAAATTATTTTAAAGTGAATACCAACACCTTAAATGTGTCGGCTATTTGAGTTTTTGTTCCCGGCTGGTAATCGGCCACGGGGAAATATAATTTATGTGTAGTGGCATCTAAAGCCATAGTTTTGGCACGATACTGCGTTGTTAGCGTTTGCACCATTTCATAGTTATCAGCCGAATGCTGTTTGAATATGGTAGCCGTTCCGTCGCCATTTGATGCAATGATCAGTTTATTGGCAGCATCATAAGCCACTGCATCAACGCCGGTACCAATAGGCAAGGTTTGTATTACTTTACCTGTTTGCGCATCTATTACGCTCATACCTTTATTTTGACGGCAAACCGTAAATAAACGTTGGTTATCTACATCCATTGCAATACCCGTAGGGCCACCACAAGGATCGAGCGGGTAATTATGAACCACTTTAAGGCTTTTGGTATCGATAACATTCAAACTGCTTTTATCTTCCAGGTTGTTGTAAATTAGGCCCTTGCCATCAGCTACGGCAAATTCGGGTGCGCCGCCTAAATCAACTGTACTTGTTTGCGTTAACTCCACCGGGTCAATCACCACAGCACTGTTACTATTGCCCTCAAAAGCGAAGATCTTTTTTGATGATGAATCATAAATAATACCATCAGGACCCTTACCTGTTACTGGTATTGTTTTAATCACCTTTAGGGTATTAATATCAAATACAACAATAGCATTTGCCTTACCATCGGTTATAAAACCTCTGTTTAGTTCATTTGATATGGCTATCCCATGCACACCCTTCATGTCGCCTATAGCGCCTATAACCTTTTCGGTTTGTAAGTCCACTACATTTACAGCCGTACCATGTGATACATATAAACGATGATTTACCTGATCAATAAAGGCATAATCATAACCGCCATTACCTGGCAAGGCAATAGTTTTATCTAACACGCAGCTTTGAGCCGATGAACTTAAGGGGTGAATAAGGAAGCCGCTGATAATAAGAAAGAATAGCGTAATTTTTTTCATGCTGAAAATTGGTTAAAGCGACAAAAGACTTGCTTAAACAAATCTTCTGTCGCTATAAAATAAATGAATAATTGATTAGTGCTTGTTACCCTTGCCGTCTGTTGGATAGGCTCCTAAATCGATGTCGGGAGTAGTACCGCCTGCTAAAGATGGATTGTACAGTACAAATGAGGTATTTCCTTTGCCTATTGCAGGTGAGCCGCTTTGCAAATGATAATTATTCGGGTCAATTGCGCCGGTTGCAGTAGCCACTTCTGCCGCAACGAAAGTATTAAACAGCGGATTAAAGCTGGTTAACGAAGTTGATACCAGGTCAGTAGCCTGGGCTTTGCCAACACCATCAGTAGGAAAGAAGTTTGCCCTGATATTTACAGGAACGGGAGGAGTAACTGTGTTATCGGCAAATGCATCAACAGAAGCATAATACAGGTTATTGCCATAATTTACATGCGCAACATCGGCAGCAGCGTACATTTCAAACCCTTCGTAATTGTTTACAAATATGTTATTGTACACATTTGCTTTTGCATTCAAATCTATTGAAACTCCTCTGCCTGGTTCGCCTGCGCCTCTTCTCCATCCACAATCAACCGCTGTATTATTATAAATATCAATACTTGTTTGCGGGATTGGTGAAGTATCACTGGTTTCTAACTTAATAGCTGTACCTGCCTGGCTAAAAACTACGTTATAAGCTACTACGCCGGTAACGCCGGTTTTAATGTTGATACACTCGCCATCTGTACTTCCGTTAGATGCAAATGTATTTCTTAGTACAGTGATCTTAGCACCGCTCTTCATGGCAACAATATCATCTTCGCCACCGGTTATCCAGCAATCTTCAATATCCACATTAATTGGCGCAGCAACTGATATTGTTTTCCGTGGAGAAGCGGTAGGATCTAAACCACCTGTATTGTCGATATGTGCCCATTTAATAGTTACTGCTTGCGCTGTATCACATTGAAAACCACCCCAGGTGCCTGGTGTTGCTTTGTCTGAGTTAAAAGATACAGGATTGGCTTGTGTGCCTAAGATCTGCAATACACCGTTAATAGTAAATTGAGAATTGTTTTTAACAATTACGATCGCCCCGGGCTGTGAAGCCAGCGTATCTCCTTTTTTAACGGTTACATCGGCGGTTACTGTATAGGTTACGCCGGTTAATAACGTACCCTTTAAAAATCCGCTTAAGTTTCCACCTGCTATAGGGTGTGAGGGCGGAATTACAGGAGTGGTTTCTTTAGTGTTTTCCTTTTTTGAACAGGAAACGATGCTTAGAGCCATTACTACGGCCGTAATCAATAATGGTACTTTCTTTGTTTTCATCTGAATTTGTTGTTAAATGGTGATCTATTTAGAATTTTAGTGTACGTAACGAATACCAACCAAACCGCTTGGCTGGGTTAGGTCGTGGCCATTTACAAGGCCGTCAATTTTAATAATGGTTGCCGTGTTGAGCAGGTTATTAAATTTGCCGAAAATGGTAAAGTGCTTTCCAATCGCCTTATCAGCCGATAGGGATAAAAAAGATTGCGGCTGCTGGTAATAATCGCCGCCCAGATCCTGGTTTATGCGATATAAAGTTTTACCGGTATATTGAAAGGCCAGCTGTACAAACAGCTTTTTTACAGCGTTTTTATACTCAAAGGAAAGATTAAGCTCATCATCTGCCTGTCCCTGCAAAGGGCGGTCCTGAGTTACCGTATTGCCGGTTGCCGGATCTTTATATGTCCCCGCCACGTTAGAAAATGTGCGGGAATAATTGCCGGTTATCCCAAAATTGCCAAAGAATTTGGTGTAGGTAGCCTCAGCGCCGTACACTGTTGCCTGTGGCGAATTTACAGGCTCGTAGGTATAGCTATCAACAAATTGATATTCAATAGGATTTTGAAGGTTTTTATAAAAACCGCCTATAAACAGCTCCTGATCCGGCTTTGGAAAAAACTCGTAGCGAAGGTCGAAATTATTGGATGTTGTATGCTGTAAAAATGCGTTCCCCTTGTCAGAGGTACCATCATTTCCTGCGGGCTGTGTTACCGGTATTATTTCATAGTAACCCGGACGGGAAATGGATGCATAATAAGAAGCCCGGACATTTGTTTGCTCATTAAGCCGGTATTTCAGGTTTAAACTGGGTAAAATATCTGCGTACGATTTGGTTACATTATCAGGCGCATCCTGTTCAAATTGCAGAAAATGATATCCCTGGGAAGTGTTTTCCAACCGGACGCCGCCAACAATATCCAGTTTATCTACCGTAAGCTTAAATTCTCCGAAGGCGGCAGTAATGTCTTCAAAAACATGGTAATTATTTAAATCGTAACCGGCGGTGCCATTAGGGTTAATAACCGAATCACGTACAGAATAAATATTAACAAATTGCTGCCTGCTGCCTATATTATTATTGCCCCCGGGTGCAAATAAGATATACTGATTTTGGTAATTATTACGCTCCTTATGCCTGTATAAGCCGCCGGCCTTAAGTTCCAGTATATTTTTACCGAGTTTTGTCTTATAGGTCAGGTTAAGCAAACCATCGTAGTCCTTGTCTTCGTTATGCTGCCAGATGCGGGTACTGCCATCATAATAATAAGGTGTACTGACAAATTTGTTAACGCTATCCGGCTCGTATGATATTCGTTTATTGGTGGTGTATTCAGCCCTGTCGGGTGCTTTATTGGCAGCGTCTGATAGTACGCCTGTCCAGTCCAACAATAAGTGATCTGTTAGAATGTGTTTACCCTGTATCTTTAAATTTTCCAGAAACTGCTGATAGGTAGATGATGTATTATCCTGATGTATTGATCCGGTACCCGGTACCGGCTTGCCCATGTATATGGTTCTGGGTGCGTCGCCCCCTACTATGGTGGTGTCGGTACTTAAAAAGGCCTGCGCAAAATAGGTGTACAATAAAACATTGTCCAATATTATTTTATTGCGGTTATCGAAGTTATAGTCGGCATGCAAAACAAGCCCGTTGTTTATCTGGTGATTCGAGTAGGTTCTGTTTTCAATATCAGTCAGATAAGGCTTAAAACCATTATTAGGATCTTCTGCAGCGGGGTTTAATTGTGAGTTATCTCCAAAATATTGGTTTTGATAATTATCGGCCACTAAAATGCCTAACTTATTATTAAAAAATCGCTTTCCGTAAGTAAAGCCAAATAGCGTATTAGGCGGGGCAGTTATATTCTTAAAATCCAGGTTCGACCTGCTGAAATCAGATGGTAAGGGTACATAAGTTGGCCCTATTTTATCATACGGACTTTCGGCCTGAATATCTTTCTTTGAAAAATCGACGAATTTTCTATCTAAAAATATAGCGCTATAACCTATAGATGCACTTGCGTTGAAGATCAATGAGTCGGGAGCATCCTTAAAAACCATATTAACTGTTCCGCCAATAGCATCGCCCTCCATCTCGGGTGTTAGTGATTTACTTACTTCTATGCGTTGCAGTAAGTCCGACGGTACAACACTCAATGAAACAAATCTGGACTTATCATCAGGACTGGTAATTTTTACACCATTTATTAGGGTGTTATTGTAGCGGGGCTCCATCCCCCTTATTACTGCGTAAGCATCATCACCTCCATTGTTGCGCTGAATTGTGACACCGGATACCCTTTGGAGTACGTTGGCCGCATTTATATCCGGCGACTGCAGGATTGCTTTTGCGCCAACTACATTGGTAACGTTATCTGCGTTCTTTTCAGACGCCCGTGAGGCAGCATCCGATTCTTTATCCAGTTTTCCAAAAACGCTTACCGTTTGCAGGTCATTAGTTTTGAGGCCCAGTTTAATATCCAGCACCATTATCTGGCCGGCTGCAATCTTAATTTTTTGCTCAAATTCTGAATAACCAAAAAATTTTACTTTCACCTTATACTCACCGGGTGTAAGGTTAACCAATGCATACTCACCTTTTCCATTTGCTGAAACGGCATTGTCGTGATCATCCAAATGTATTACGGCTCCGGGTAAAGCTTCGCCGGTTTGCTTGTCGGTAATACGCCCTTTAAGCGTGGCATTTTGTGCAAAAGCAGCTGTTGTAAAGAGTAAGGAAAATATGAAAAAGTAAAGTTTTTTGCCCATAATATTTGCTGATATACAGGCAAATCACCGGGGCAATTCTGAATAATATTTGAATATGGGACGCAAAAGCTAATGCTTAATTATATGGTAATAAATGCTTAACAACTAAGGATTAACCGGCAGATTTTGGAGTTTCTATATGGCACTAAATTAACAATGGCTTAAAATATTAAACCTGATTTGGGAAGGTTATTGTAAATGTATGATAGGGAGAAGAAAAGCTATAATACAGTAACAAATTGAAGTTTTCACATATCTGCCGCGATATAGTTAAACCTAAACCACTGCCTTCTGAACTGGATGATTTATGAAACCGCACAAATATTTTTTCGTCGTTCAACGGCTCATTATTTCCTGTATTTTGGATAATAAAACGCTTCTCAGTTAAGCTGATTATGATTTCACCCCCAGGGTAATTATGCCTCATTGCGTTAATAATAAGGTTGCTTAGCAGAATTTCAATTAAATGACGACTAGCGTAAACGCTTTTTTTCTGCAGGTTATAGGTGAGCTTTAATCCCTTATCGCGATAAATATCATCGAACTGAATAATCAGCCCTTCAATCACTTCGTGCAAATTGATTTGTTGTCGCTCATCAAGCAATTGATTTTCAATTTTCACCAGCAATAACAGGGATTGATTTAACCTGTTTAGCCGTAAAACACCACTATACAGCTCTGTTAATAATTTGCCTTGCCATTCATCAAAATTCTCGGTTTGTATGAGCAAATCCAATTTTGAGTTGATTATAGCTATTGGGGTATTGAGTTCATGAGCAGCATTTTCGGTAAATGTTTTTAGCGCTTGATAATCGCGCTTTGCCTTTGTGCTCATATTGGTTACGGAATTATTCAGCCGCCTGAATTCATCTATAGTAGTATCAAGTTTGGGGATTTCCTTTTTATCCGCAATATTAAACAGATCCAGCTCCTGCATAAGATTATAGAAGGGCTTCCACAATCTGTTTAGGATAAGCCGGTTGGTTGCAAACAATATAATCAACAGCAGCAGAATTACGCCTATTGTGATATAGAAGATGATCTGGATCAAATCCTCCGTCTCTACTTTTGACTGAATAATGGATACCTTGTAATACTGATTTGCAATAGAAACACTGGTTATAAGGCCCCTGGCCGGCTCATACTCGCCCACGGCATGAAAGTGACGCCTTTTGGGATTGTTCTTACCCCATTTTTTAAAATAAACGGTATCAACAAGTGCCCGCTTTACCGAACCGGGTTCCGTTTTTGTAAAAATTATTTGCTGGTGTTTAGTTTCAAAACCATCAGGCAGACGCTGTTTGGTATTTACATATTCAAAAATCTCTTTTTCTTCATCTGCCAGGTCTTTGTCTTTTTGCCTGGTGAGTATCCAGCTGATGGCCTGATAATAAGCAATGCCAGTTAAAAGCATTATTATGATAGTAGTAATCAGGGTTACGCGGTTGTATCTCGCTAAAAGTTTCATCAGCCTACAAATTTGTATCCCATTCCGTAAGCTGCCCGTATATAATCTCTACCACTGGCTTCCATTAATTTTTTGCGGATATTTTTGATATGGGCGTAAATAAAATTAAAATCATCCGTTATATCCACACCATCGCCCCATAGGTGTTCTGCAATGGCATTTTTTGAAACCACTTTGCCTTTGTTTGCAATAAAATACAATAACAACGCATATTCTTTTGGCGTAAGTTTTATATCTTCATCTCCAATTTTAACTTCTTTCCCTATTAAATCAATAGTAATTTCATTAACTATGAGCAGGTTATTGCCATTAAATGTTTTACGGCGAACAATGGCCGCAATGCGCGACCTTAACTCAGACAAGTGAAACGGCTTAACCAAATAATCGTCAGCGCCAAGATCCAAACCTTGCAGGCGGTCATCAAGTGAGTCCCGGGCCGATATGATCAGAATACCGTCGCTATGGTTGTTCTTTTTTAAGTTTTTTAACAGGTTGATGCCGTCACCGTCGGGCAGTGTAATATCCAGCAAGATACAGTCGTAACGGTACAGGCTTATTTTTTCAATTGCAGTGGAGTAGGTAGCGGCAGTTTCGCAAAGATTGCCTGTCCCTTTAAAATATTCTTCAATACTTTCCCGCAGGCTCTGTTCGTCTTCAATGATTAGGATCTTCAAAGATTTTTTTCTTGTAAAGATAAAATGCAATAGTGAATATATTCTGAAAATGCGCCCATCGTAACAAAGATTTCTAAAAAATTCAATAAGCTCCTGAAAATTCCCGGAAATCCGAACCATAACCGACCGCCGTCAGACCCATAATCTTTCCCGCCCGTCTTGTCCCGCAGATACATGACACAGAAGAAACAAAACGGGCCATGCGAAACAGGCGCATATTGTAAATCAACCCGTTAACCTATCTACCGGGCCACTTTGGGACAGATGGGACAAAAAAGTAGAAATTTTTATGCAAAACATCACCCCTCGTGGGACAAAACAAATGGCCTTAAAATGTGCTTTTTTAGAACCCTCTCCACCCGGAGAGAGCAGGGTGAGACTCCTACTGACAAAACACTGTCACCATTTACCTGCTTGGGTATAGCTATCTTGCACAAATCCCAAATTTTCATGAATAAATACAACAAACCCGGCCATTACCCGCAACGGCCAATGGAAATTGAGCTCATCCGTTCCATGTCGCTTGCGCCGCTGCCTGCTAAACAAAGCCAAACGCGAGAAACCATGCCCGATCCTCCCTCCGATCCCGCCGATGCTTTTATCATTAAACCCGCGTCCGACTGGCTCCAATTAGGTAATAGGCAGCAGCACGACGAAATGCTTTTTGGCGAATTCTGGCACGAGGGCGAACTTTGTATCCTCTTTGCCGATACCAACGTGGGCAAATCCATCCTAGCGGTGCAAATTGGCAACAGCATCAGCCGCGGCGAACCTATCCCCGGTTTCAGCATGAAACAGCAGCCCGAAAATATTTTGTATTTCGATTTTGAGCTCAGCACCAAACAGTTCGAAAAACGATACACCAGCGCCATACATGGCAATTACTGCTTTGCTCCCAACTTTTTCCGCCTGGTTTTTAACCCAGCTGCTACCGGCATGAACAAGTTTGCCAGCTATGCCGATTATATTAACAATGCCCTCGAAAACGCCATCATCAACAGTAAAGCCCGTATCCTGATTATTGACAATATCACCTGCCTGCGCAACGGTACCGACTCGGCAGCAAGCGCCATCAGTTTAATGCGCAACCTGCAGGCCATTAAAAACAAATACAGCCTCTCGGTATTGGTATTGGCGCATACGCCCAAGCGCAACCCTGTAAAACCCGTTAGCCGTAACGATTTGCAGGGCAGCAAAATGCTGCTCAACTTTGCCGACAGCGCCTTTGCCATTGGCGAAAGCCAAACCGTAAACGGCCGCCGCTACCTTAAACAAATTAAGCAGCGCAGCAGCAGCCAGGTGTACGGCGCCACCAACGTATGCCTATGCAGCATCATAAAGCCTTACAACTTTTTGCAGTTTGAATTTAATGGCTACAGCGCCGAGGCCCATCATTTAATGCACTATACCGAACAGTACCGCCATAATACCGAAACCCGCGTGGTACAACTGCGCCAAGAGGGCCTCAGCCTGCGGCAGATAGCTGCCGAAACACGGCTCTCATCCTCTACGGTGGATAGGGTGTTGAAGAGGTTAGCGAAGAGCGACCATTTTACTGGCAGTTAAAGACTTTTGTTAATATAGATTCAGTATGTCGATATAGTTTATCCATATAAAAAACTAGAGCAGAAAGGTTCTTTGTTTATGTAGATTCAGTCTAAGGCTGATTTGTCCATGGGTTTCAACTAGAGATAGCGGGGTTTAGAATTATATCTAGGGTTAATTGCCCCAAATCCCATATTTTCAAATATAAATATATATATTTAAAAACCTAAATACATTCACATGCATGCAAAACCGCCAAATAATCCGAAGAGGAAGTCTATTTTTGTAAAAAACGCGATAGCTATTCAATATGATTAAAACAGTTTCATTCGTTTAGATATGGATAAATCTAATAACCACGTATTGATAATAGCGAGTGGAGGAATTGATTCTACGGCTTGTATAAATTTTTACAAGAATCTAAACTTTGATATTAGTTTAATTTTCTTCGATTACAATCAAGCTGCTAGAAAAAAAGAGCATGATGCACTTTGCAATATTTCCAAATATTATAAAACATCCTTAAAGAAAGTAACTATTAAAGATTTAGGTCAATTTAAGAATGGACTGGTGTTAGGGAGAAATGCAGCATTTTATTTTCTGGCATTGATAAATTTCAATAAACCCAATGGCATTATCGCCTCAGGAATTCATTATGGTACAAATTATTATGATTGCTCTGAAAGGTTTCTATCCGAAATCCAAATTATAGTTGAGCAATATTCACAGGGAACAATAAAAATTGAAGCGCCTTTCGTGAATTTCACAAAAACAGAGATTATAAATTATTGTCAAGCTGAGAAAGTACCTCTCGAATTGACATATAGCTGTGAGCTTGGCAAAAAACAACCTTGCGGCAAATGTGCAACCTGTAAAGACTTAATAGCTATATATGCGATCAAGAACAAATAAACTTAATCACCCTTCCGGAATTGAGATAGAAACCCCGATTTTGGTCCCTTCTTTTTCTAGTAAAGGCTTCAGTTTTGATTCAAGGGGCGTTTCTGAAGCAACGGATGCATTAAATCTATCAAAAGAATTTCTAACTGAATGTCTTCTACTAAGCGCATATGATCTTTACCACAAACACATCCCATTTTCAGAAGAATATCTTTGTACGGATTTCACTATAATCGATAGTGGTGGATATGAGACAAGTAATATTTATGATTTCTCTGCCATTGCGAAATACAGTTATCCTATTAAAGACTGGTCATTAGAAAAATATGAAAGTATCATTGATCAATGGCCGACACATAAAGCTGGAATAATTGTGAGCTTCGATCATGGCTCTAACAGATCGTCTTTAGAACAGCAGATTAAAAATGCAAATGATCTTTTTTTAAAATATCCTACATTCTTAAATAATTTCCTAATAAAACCGGAAACGGAAAATCAAAAATACATCCAAGTGCCCAATATAATAGCACAAATCAGTGCGCTAAAATCTTTTACAATCATTGGAATGACAGAAAAGGAGTTAGGAAACTCCATTTTGGAGAGAATGAAAAATATTTCTAAAATCAGAACTGCTTTAGATGATGACAGCAACAACGCCCCTATTCATATTTTTGGAAGTCTAGACCCAATAACCTCTCTGCTATACTTTTTATCAGGTGCTGAAATATTTGATGGGCTTACTTGGTTAAAATATTCTTATTTTAATGGTTCAGCTATATATCAATCAAATTTTGGAGCTTTGCATAACGAACTAGGAATACATATTCGGGATTCCCAGATCAGATCAAAGTCAATTGTAAATAATATTTATTGCTTAGAGAAAATGAAATATCAAATGAAAGACTTTATATCATCAAGTAATTTCGATCTATTCAATGAACTTAATGATGAGTTGGGGGATTTCTTAAAAAAGAATTTTAACACCTTTGAATCAAATCTAAGATAGTATGGGCGGCTCAGGAGGCGGTGGATTCTTTTACGAATCAAAACCGGAAGAAATTGCACAAAAGATAAGGAATGAAGAGGAGAAGTCTCAAAATTCCGTTTATGAAACAAGTATTACAGCATTGATGCGTGATTTATTATCAGTCGTTAATGATCGGGATACTGATAGCATTCAACGACATTTAACAACCATAGAAGGAGCAGTCCATAAAGACATCGAAGGCTATATCGATTTAAGATACGCTGGTTCAGTTGCAAAACACACGTATGTAGACGGTTTAAGTGATATAGACTCAATAGCAATTTTAAATGATTGTGATCTGGTTAATGCTACCCCCAATGAAGTAAAAAAGCATTTTTACGATAAGCTTTGTGAACGACTTCCAAGTACGGATATTAGAATAGGAAATTTGGCAGTAACCATTAAATTTTCTTCGGGGATCGAAATTCAAATTTTACCTGCGATGAAAGATGAGACGGGTATCCGAATACCTTCATCACGCAGGTCCAATGAGTGGTCACATATAATTAAACCTGACAAATTTGCATTAGCATTACGTTATACTAACACTCATACATCTGGGAAACTTGTACCTGTTATCAAATTAGCAAAATCAATCATTGCATCTTTTCCAGAAAGCAGAAAGATATCGGGGTATCATGTTGAGTCACTTGCCATTGAAGTCTTCGGACAATATACTGGAGAAAAAAAGCTCAAGCCAATGTTAAAACATTTCTTTAGCGAAGCGGCTAAATATGTTTTGGCCCCAATTAAGGATAAAACAGGACAGTCAGTTCACGTTGACGACTACCTGGGCGAAACAAATAGTTTAATTCGTAAGATGGTGGCTGATTCCATGTCCACAGTGGCTAGAAAAATGCAAAACGCCGATGGCAGCAGGGAAATTAGAATTTGGGAACAATTTTTAAAATAAGATGAACGAAATTGAGCGCCAAAAAAAAGTCATAGACATGATGATAACTAGTCATTCTGTGTTAAAGGACAGGTATAGTAGAGCATCATCTTTATTTGAGGTTTCATTGTTAGTTGCATCAATTATACTCAATGCATTGATTTTTGTTGATTCGAAATTCATCACAAAATTCACAGGTGCCAATGATGATCAGCAAAAATTGATAACTGGCATCGCGACTTTAATAATTTTTACTATTTCTGTGGTATTATTGCAAGTTAACTGGAAAGAAAAATCATCCAGTCATGGAATTGCAGCGGATCAATTATTCGAACTAAAACAAGAATGTAAAACTATTATATCGTTGCCTGCTGAACAAGATAAATTGCTAATTATTAACGAATTCAATAAAAAGTATACTCAAATAACGGGAATGCTTATAAAAATTCCTGATAGAAAATTTAATTCACTCAAACTAATACATGCAAAAAAGGTTGAACTTAGCAAGTTGATTGATAGGTATCCTGGCAGCTTTTTGTGGATTTTAAAACTTAAACTATTTGTTTCATCATTTAAATCAAAAAACAATACATATGGTCATATCTGAACGTATTGCTCATGGCTACTTTTTTGCAAAACATTATATTATAAGCAAAGGATTTGGAAATGAGATTGATTGGCAAGATGGTTTAAATTACGACCAGCTAACGGAACAAAAAATTATTCATGAATTTACTTGGGTAATTTTGGCTAGCGGCATGAATGACAAAGTCGTAAGAAAGATTTTTCCATTAGTTAAGAAAGCAATGCTTAATTTCGAATCTGCTCGTAAAATACATAATCACCGCGACAAATGTTTATATGATGCTATGAAAGTATTGAACCATCGGGGAAAAATTCAAGCTATATTATCTTTCATTGAATATATTAATGTGCATTCTTTTTCTAGGGTGAAGAATCAAATAAAAATAAATGGCATAGATTTCATCCAAACTTTTTCATATATGGGAAAGGCTACATCCTATCATTTTGCTAAAAACATTGGCCTTAATGTGGCAAAGCCGGACAGACATTTGATAAGGATAGTCAATATTTTAGGCTATGATGATCCACATACTTTTTGCGATGAGTTAGCGAATCAAATTAACGAAAAAGCTTCGCTAATTGATTTAGTTCTTTGGAGATATGCAACGTTAGACAAAAATTATGTCGAAACAATAAGTTGGTTTTACGAGAAGACTAAGAGTCTCCCCCAACATCGCGCGAGCCTGTCAGCTTAGCCCCCGCCCGTCCAGGCGTCCGTGGCTGTTGCACAACGACTGGACAGGCAGAAAAATTAAAAATTCTATTCATGGATTGCTTAATCTCAATAATTCGAATAAACTGCTTTGCTACTATTACTTAAAGCATTGAGATAGTAAAAATTAGCTTCATTAAATCCATCAGTCTGATAGAGTCCGAAATAAGTAAGCACTTGCTGACTTAGATCGAGGCTTGCCAATCCAAGATACGAAGAAAAATCGGGTAATTTAATATTGGTATAGTTGGCAGCAGAAGGCGAATATAATACAAATTGAACATTAGGGGTAGAATTTGTGTTAGCGAATACAGCTTCATAGAAATCAAATGTTCCTGTGTAATTGGGCACAAAATTAGCTAATGTTGAAGCAGGAATATTGAAAGAGGCATTAAAAGCAGGCACCTGCGCCGGTATGGCTGCCGCTGCTGTGATAATCGTATAATCAAACTTTCCTATGGTATATGACATAAGGGCATCATATTCAGCAAAAGGTTCTGATGGATAATAATAGTTCAATGTATTATAACTATAGGGCGCGGATACTTGTCCAAGATAATATTCGTTTGCATAATTTACATCTGGTTTCGCAAATACAGATACCTGAAAATTACTACCAGGTGCTGTCATAGTTTGAACCGCTGGAGTCTCCGTTAATTGTGAGATATCTACATTAAAGTTAGTCGTTCCGTTTGGAATGTTAAAAAATTGGTATACATATTGGTTATTCTTTAACATCTGTACCCAAAGTTTGCTTCCTGTTGAATAAGTGTATCCTATGATTGAAGTGGTATCTGCCAATGAATGAAGTATTGAATAATTACCCATATCAGTAGCAAGGTTTAACTGATCAAAACCCGTTGAATTTGTTAAATGAATCTTAACAGAGTTTGGGGTTCCAGGCTTCCCTGGCAAAGAGTTCACATAGGGAGTATATACGCTTCCTTTTTTTACCTGTAAAAACCCCGTAATGTTGGGCTTGGTATTGGCAGAAGCCGCTGATATTTCAATCTCAAAAAAATTAAAACGTGTTTCTGCAAACGGCTGCAATGAGGCAATTGTAAAGGTGGTTGTTCCAGGTATGTATTTCACGGAATTAAGTACTTTTCCATTTTCATCTGTAACAACAAAATACACACTGGCATACGCACCATAGGAAGTTGGATTGGCATTTACAGTTAACAATGTACTTGAACTTACTGCCACCTGGTTATACGCAAATGGTGCAAATACCACCTGGAGTGTTCCATTATTGGTTTGCAGCGCCAGGTTATATTGGTTTAAAGTAACAATGCTTAAGCTTTTGGTAACGGTTTGATTGCCTTTTGTTGTAAAAGAAACAGTTCCTTTCGTACCGCCTTTAACATACAGGTAATAAAACCCGTTGGTATACCCAAATTTGTAAGGAGTAGCAGCAGAATCTGATTTAAATGATGGCACAGTACCGCTTTGAACAAAGCTTTGCCCTATGGTAATTAAACCATCATTAGTTGTGGCCGTTAATGATAAAGCCTGCTTGTTTGATATGGATAAGGATTTGATTTGCGCATTAAAACGGACAAAGGTATCGGCAACAGCAGTACTTTTTGATGCTACATATATATTGTAAGTACCTGCACTCAAAATTTTACTATATGCGCTGATATTGTTCAACGCTGTACTGTCTTTAAATGTTGAAGTTACGGTATTGCTTGAATTTAACAGGTCAAACTCTATCGCTACTGTGCCGCCCAAAACATTGGTCCACGAGCTGTTAATAAACGATGGGTAGTTGATGGACTGAAAAGAGACAGATGGCAGCACCGGCACTACCGGGTTAGTGGTGTGGTCTTTGGAACACCTGCTAAAAATAAACAGGATGGCCGGGAATATGATGTATAAATATTTTTTCATTTGTGAGCGGTTCAGCTATAGGTTAGTTTTTTTGAGATCAGCTTTCAGGTTAAAATGGTGCAACTGCATTGCAACACCAGATGTATTAAGGATAGGCGATAAATCGTACTGGTTAAGGGAGCTTACGGTAATATCCTGCAGGTACTGGTTGCCGGTGGTTGCTTCCGTAAAAGCTATCCTGCCGGTTGTGTTACCGGTAACATATATAAAATAATAGCCATTGGCAAAACCAAAGTTCAACGCTGTGCTGGTGCCGGCCGGGGTAAAGGTTGGCACGGTGCCGGCGGCTATCATACTCTTGCTGATGGTGATTACACCGTCATTAGTGGTAGCTGTTAAGCTGATTGCCTGGTTTTGATTGATCAAAAAATTATTGACCTGAGCATTAAACCTGATAAAAGTATCTGCTACAGCAGTGCTTTTTGTAGCCAACGTAATATTATAGGTACCTGCTAATAACAGCCTGCTGTAAGTGGCAATATTTTTCAGATTTAAGCTATCTGATACTACTGATGCATTTAAGGTATCTGCACCTTGAAAGGTAAAGCCAACATAGGCTTCACCACCCAATACCTGCTGCCAACTGCTGTTAACAACATCTTCGACAGACGGCTTAAAAGATACTTTGAATGAGTTGGTTTTAGCCGGAGTAACGGCATGATCCTTTGTGCAGCTGCTGTATATTACAACAATTGCAAAAAGAACTGATAAGGTTTTTCTCACTTGTGATAGTTTAATAATGGTTAAAAATAGGGTATAATTCTAAAAAAAACGTTAAACCACGAAAATAATAAAATTATATATAACCCCGTTTGCTGGCGGCGCGCGTGCCGCGTGTGTCCACCGTAATTCGCCCGCCCGTTCAGGCAGTACGGCTTGACGGGCGAAGCAGAAAACAAACATTAAAAATAATCAGCTAAACCGTTGCAATAAGCGAAAGAAGATTTAACTTTGATTATATAAGAAGCCAATAATCAGCTTAGTTTAATATCTCCTCCTTCATTTAAAAATCAAAAAACATGCCTAAATATGTAATTGAAAGGGAAATACCCGGAGCGGGTAATCTTTCGGCCGACCAGCTAAAATCAATTTCTCAAACATCATGCGGCGTTTTAAGCAATATGGGGCCGCAAATTCAATGGGTTAACAGCTACGTAACAGCCGATAAAATTTACTGTGTTTATATTGCGCCTAATGAAAATATGGTTCGCGAACACGCCAGCCAGGGCGGTTTCCCGGCTAATAGTGTTGTGAGGTAATGACGATCATTGACCCAACAACTGCCGAATAATACCAGCTGTTTACCGCAGGTTAAGTTTTATAAATAACTGAGCCACCATTTGTCCTTATTGGCCTGCTTGTAGGCATCGTAGCGTTTACATAAAGGATACAAGCCAATCACTATTGCTGCCCAAATCAGGTAAGCCATCGGTAACGAAAATCCATATCCTTTTAAATCTTTAGTAAACCAGATAGGTTTTTGCAGTATCCATATTGTCCAGTCCTGCCCCGGCGTTAGCGCCGATGCGGTTAGCGCAATAAGGTGAATTATGTAGATATGAATAAGATAATAAAACATAGGCACCCTGCCATATACCGAAACAACGTTTACAACTGCACCCTTTAGTTTTTCGGTAAATGAAAGGAATAAGCATGCCGCACCCAACGTAATTAAAACGTATAATAACGATGGTGGATACTTGTTTACATTAAGAAACGACAGGAACGTAAAGAAAGCATTTTTTTGAACGGTCCATTTAACCGGATCGCCGTACAGGTTACTAAAACGCAGCACGATGAACAAAACAATAGCAAAACTGCCTACAAGCAACAAATTTTTTTGTCTTTTTTTAACATCGTAACTAGCTTTATACCAGGTTCCCATACAATAACCCAGCGGCATTATAGCCATCAGCGGCACTATAGGATAACCCACTAAAAAAATCTCTTTATGCCAGGTAAAAAACCGTTGGTCGTGCACCAGCGACCAGTCAAATGCCGCCAGCGAGTTGCCAGCCACATGAACATTATCTAAAAGGTTATGCCCGGCAATTATCACAATACAGATAACAAGGATTGATCTTACAGGCAGATGAATAAACCCGGCAAGCAGAATCATACTAACACCCAGCGCCCATATGGTAATAAAGAAAAACATAGGGAAGGTGATATTGAAATTCCAGCCAAAATTCACCACTATCATTTCCAGAAAGATGAGCCACAGCCCCCTTTTCAAAAGGAACACGGATAACTCTTTTTTAGTTTTCCGCTGCCCTATAAAGTATGCCGAAGTACCGGCCAAAAACATAAATATAGGTGCACAAAAATGAGTGATCCACCTGGTAAAAAATAAAATGCCGCTTGTTTTGGTAAGATCGAGCGGATCGTAATAAAATGAGCCCGCAAATAAATAATCTCTTACATGATCAAGCGCCATGATGATCATAATAGTGCCGCGCAGAAAATCGATAGATGTTACCCTGTTTTTTATAATTGTGTTCATGCTGGTTTTAGTCGTCCATAAAAATAGCGTTTTTGATAACTTTTTTTTGATAAGGTTAAATAATTGACATCCGCATTAGAAATGACAATTATTCAATTCATCTATGATACCGGGCCGTATCACATCTTCGATAACCCCCTAAAAAACTTAATTGCACCAAAAACAATGGCGCCCCAAAATATGAAGCCGATATGTGCCAGTGTGAGCACAATACCGCCAACGCACCATAGCGCACCATAAAGCATATCTTTTTGAGCTTTATTTTTATTGGCATCGCCCATTTGCACTTCAAAACTATCCACAATATGGGTTGCGTTGGTCTCATCAAGCCCCCGCTCCATAAGCGCGGTTTTAACTTGATAATAGTTCATGCCCCGCCCGTACAGCAGTGAGGCGTAGCCATACATTTGCTTAATAAAAGTTTCCTGGTCTACTTGGGTTTCTTCCATGTGATAAGGGTTTAATCAGATTTATAATATCCGGTAAGGGTTTAATTAGGTTTATTAAGCCAGCTGTTAAAAGCCGGCACTATAAATATAGTTATTGCAAATTAATTTCACAACACAACCTCCTTCCTCAAGAAAAAGTTAAATGGTAAAGTAATGTTTCCGGTATCTCCCGCTTAATGATGAACCTTTACATGCAGCTTATAGCCCAGCACAATAATCACCACTAACAAAACACCGGCAAGCCACCATAACCGTTTTAAGTATTGCAATTGTTTCACCTTGCGTTTAAGCAATCGTATCTGTTCGTCGCGCTCTTTAATGGTTTGTTGTTGCTGTTGATGTTCTTTTTGTAAAGCCAGGTATTGTTTTTGCAATTCGCCCGACTCCGTATCCGGGCCAAAATGCTCTTCAGTGGTTTTAAACTGATGGATGTTTGATGATTGTACACCATTAAATTGTAAAGCCGGTTGCTTTTCTTCAATAACGTTTTGCTGCCCCGCACTTGGTTTCTGCTGCACATCCGGCGGCAAACCCGATTGCTTTTTTTCCAGTGCAATTTCAAATTGCCTGGTATATCCCCCATTTTGCAAAAAGGCCGATGCTGCCGGCTTCCTAACCAATAGTACCGGCAAATAATGCTGTTCTGATAAACCTACCTCTGCCACCAGGCCATCGGCCGATAAAACAGCAACAATGGCTGCCGCCATGGGCTCATCATCAGCAAATAGTTCAAGCAAATATTCGCGCGTAAGGCTATCCTGCTTTCCAAAAGCCTCCAGTACCACATCCCTTATTTCATATTCAAATTTGTCCAGCTCCATTGCGTAAATTAACCACAAAGGCAGCTAATGCTGCCTTTGTATGCCTGTTTGCAAAGTAATGAAATATCTTTTAGAGCAGGAACCAGCTTTTATCAACGATTTGCATTTAACAGCTTCCAGTCCTTAACACAAATCGTTAGTAAAATTGATAACAACGCTTGGCACCTTCAAACCTTGGGGCCTCGTCGCCGCTGCCCGAGTTGGGCAGAGTGGTTTCATAACCTAAACTACCTTCGGTACTTCCGGCGGTATTGCCATAGGTTAACCCCTGCGCCGCTGCATCATGACTTACACCAAAACGAAGTTTTTCGCCGCCATCCCTGTTAATAAACAAGTCGAATATTAATGATAGCACTACAGCACTGGGCCCGGTTTGTTCACCGCTGCGGTATGATAGCCCTACGTTAACGCCATTATGTTTGTATTGCACACCAACACTATAACTGTCAAAAGCGGCCTGCTTATAATAAACTACTGAAGGTATGAAGTACGATTTATCCTCATCATCCATATTATCAAACGGATTAAGATCCATCCGGTAGCTGATATGGGTATCAAAGCGCATGGGCAATTTTGCCGGTAAACCGGTAAATGATTCATTAGGCTGATTGATATGCTGCAATGCCGCACCAATATTAAAATCGCCGATAACCAAATTTGTACCTGCACCTGAGTCAAAGAAAAACTTATTGTTAAATGGCAGGGCCGCTGCCGATGTATTACTCACAATACCCAATGTAGGGTCAATCTGATCATCAAAAACCAGCTTGCCGTAATCAATTGATCGATCGGTCATCCCCACCTGCAATCCAAAAGAAAGAACAAAATCTTCCGATCCAACGCTGTACGAATACAATGCTGCAATATTTGTTTTATCCAGATAAGCCGTACCCTCGCTGCCGCGGGTAACCAATAAGCCAATACCGCCGCCAAACTTAGGTATATTATAATCAATAGAAGCCGAGGCGTATGACAACGGCCCCGGAACTGCTGTCCACTGGTTACGGTAAATCAGCGTCATGCGCAAGTCTGCAGGAAACTGCCCGGTAAGTGCCGGGTTCAAATACAAAGGCGAATTAAAAAACTCCGAATACAGGTGATCCTGGGCAAAGCTTGTAAAACTCTTTGTCAATAACATCAAAAGTATCAGCCAACGCATTGTTAACTTATTCATTACTTGTGTTTATCTTATTAAATGTATTGGTCCTGTTTTGCTTGGTGGTCCGCTTCCGTACGACATTCCTTTCCACGCTTCACCATTAAGCAGGGTACCTGATATTTGCCATATGTAAACTCCCTGTTCACACACCTTGCCTTTATACGTGCCATCCCACCCTTCGGTTGGGGCACCGCTACTGTCAAGCGCGGTTGATTCCCAAAGCAGCTGACCCCAATTGTTAAACACCTGCATATGCCATGTCTTCATACCTTGTCCTTTTACATAGAATTTTCTAAGCGCTGGATCGGCTCCGGCAGGCATAAACGCATTTGGTACAAAAAGGTTACCATGAAATTTAATATCAAGCGTTTGTGTTGTTACACCAAAGCAGGTACTTCCGGGAGTAGTAGCTTTTAAGGTTACCACAAACGGTGCATTTGCGAAGTTAAAATGGTGCAGGTTTGGTGAATAAGTCGTTTCGTCCATTGTGCCATCGCCAAAGTCCCAATTGTAAAGCAGCGCTGAGGCCGGTACATTGCCCGCATCAGGCGTGGTGTTAATAAACGTTACGTTGTAATCGTTATCAACTGTGTAAACAAAATTCGGTTCCGGATTAGGGTACACATTGAACTCTTTCATTGCCGATGCAGGTGCATCGCCGCAAGCTGTATACCCGGCTGTAATGGTCACATAATAAGTTCCGATAGCAGTTGGCGTATAGCTTAAATCACTGGTAGTTGCCGGAACTGTTGTTAAAATAGTCTTATTAGCATCGTAAAGGGTGATGGTAAACTTATCACCCCCGGTTGATATATTCTGGAAGGTAATCGGGCTACCCAAACAAACCGAACTGATATCACCCTTAATCTGTATTTGTGAGGTTAAGGTTGATGGCGCACCCAATATGTCTACCGGTGCTGATTTTGCCTGGTTACCGCACTTATCGGTAACTATCATATAAAGCTGGTAAGTGGTGGGGACATTTGGAGAAACCGGTTGAAATACCGCTGTCTCTTTATCAGGATAACTTAAATGCTGTACAATAGCGCCATTCTGATCTACGAGGTAAAAATCATACGCCACGTTATCACCTGGCGATAAGTTTTGCGCGGTAAGATTAAAGGTTCCGCAGGAGTTCAATTGACTTGGTAAAATTGAAGCAATCGGCACCATCGGGCTTACAGTAATCTGGGCCACAAAAGGCGTTTGCGAGGCGCAATTGCTCAAAGGTGTTAAGCTGATATTGTAAGTTTTTTCCGAACCATCACTTGATGTTGGGAACGTATGCGGCGGCGGCGTAATAGCCGTAACCGAAGGCGAGCCGTCACCAAAATTCCAAACAAAGGTTCCTACCGGCGCCGGTGTTGATGTATTGGTAAATGCTACAATTGTTGGGCCGCAACCATTGCTCTTATTCATGGTAAAGCTTGGCACAACATCTGTATGCACACTTACATTTATAACTGACTCTGTGTTAGGGCATGGTGCTAAACCGAATACCGTCCATTTAAAGGTATAAGTAGTATCACCCGCCAGGCCGGTTACCTGCGTTGAATAATTTGACGGTGTAAGAATATTTACAGCCGGCCCTGCAGTTTGGGTCCATGTACCGCCACCTGGGCCCGGATAATTTCCGTTTAGAGTGATGATGGTTTGATTACAAACGCTAAAGTCAGCGCCAGCTTGTGATACCGGAGTTGGTTGATTTACCGTAATCGTCGTTGGTGCTGATGGCACGTCGGCGCACGAGGTACCATTGTGCAAAATAGCATGGAATTGTGTGGTAGTTGTTAAGTTTAGATACGTTTGAACAACCGTTGTATTGGCGATAGGCTGCCAGCTTGCTCCATTGTCAATTGACGATTCCCAACGAACGATGTTACCAAATTGCCCGGTAAGGGTTATCTGACCAGCATTACTTCCCCAACATACTGTTGCCGGGCTTGAGGTTGTTCCTCCAACCGGAGCCTGATCAACTGTAATAGTTACCACAGCTGTACTTGGCGGACAGTATATAGAACCAGTAATGGCCCACTTAAACACATAAATATTTCCTGGTATCAAACCCTTCGCTACAGCATTCGGGCTCGTAGGATCTGAGAACGTAACACCGGCGGGGCCTTGTACTACGGTCCATAAACCTGTTCCCGGCGCAGGGCTGTTAGCTTGCAGGGTATAAGTAGTAGCGTTACAGATCACATCATTTGGCCCAGGAACTGACATTACTGGCAATGGATCAACAATAACGGTTGTTGATGTAGAAACCACATCACCGCAGGAAGAGCCATTGTGTACCACACCCCTGAATTGAGTAGTCTGCGTCAAATCAGAGAAATGCTGTGTATTATTTGTATTGGTTAACGGCTGCCATGTGGTTCCGTTGTCTGTTGAAAATTCCCAACGCACTATACTTCCGAATTGTCCGTTCAAATCAATTTCACCTGCGTTGTTGCCATAACAAACTTCGCTGGTTGGCGTGGTCGTGTTACCACCAATCGGTGCTTTATCATCAGTGATGCTTACAATATCTGATGTAGGCGGACAAGAAGCTGTACCTGTTATGGTCCATTGGAACTGATAAACATTTCCTGGTATTAAACCATTAACGGTAGTAGTAGGTGATGTGGCATCCACAAAAGTGGCTCCCGCCGGTCCGCTAACCACGGTCCATAAACCTGTTCCCGACCCTGCGTTATTACCATTAAGGTGATAACTTATGGCGCTACACACTTCGTCGTCAGAGCCCGCATCAGCCTGTATCGGTGGCATGTCAACGGTAATGGTGGTTGCAGTTGAAGGTACATCGGCGCAAGTGCTGCTGTTATGCAATATCGCCCTGAACTCAGTAGTTTGGGTAAGATTAACGTATGGTTCAGTAACACCTATATTAGCAATAGGGGTCCAGGTTGCACCATTATTAGTTGACGATTCCCATCTAACCACCGTACCGAACTGGCCGCTCAGGGTAATACTACCTCCATTGCTGCCCGAACATACTTCATTAGTTCCGGCTGTTGTACCGCCTATTGGCGCTTTGTCAATGGTGATATTTACCAGGTCTGATGTTGGCGGACATGACGCCGTACCTGTAATGGTCCATTTAAACTGATAGGTATTTCCCGGAATCAAGCCGTTTGCTATCGCATTCGGGCTGGTTGCATCAGAGAAAGTTACCCCGGCAGGGCCGCTTTCAACTGTCCATAAACCGGTACCCGGTGTTGGGCTGTTACCATTCAGGTTATAGGTTGTACTGCTACAAACCTCATCATCAGGACCCGCATTTGCCTGTATCGGCGGTGTATCAACGGTAATTATTGTAGGGGTTGATCTTACATCGGTACAAACGCTGCTGCTATGTAAAACTGCGCGGTACTCGGTTGTTTGCGTTAAATTGCTAAAGTGTTCTGTATTGTTGGTATTAGCAATGGTTTGCCATGTGGCGCCGCCATCAGTTGATGACTCCCAGTTTACTATTGTTCCATATTGGCCTGCTAAGCTTATCTCGCCGGAGTTACTTCCCGAACATACCTCAAGAGGTGCGCCGGTGGTGGTGCCTCCTATAGGTGCCTTATCATCGGTAATATTTACAATAGAAGTTGTTGGCGGGCATGATGATCCCGGCACAGCAATGGTCCATTGGAATTGATAAAGATTTCCCGGGATCAGGCCGCTAACCGTAGCATTTGGATCATTAACATTTGAGAAAGCTACACCAGCCGGGCCGTTAAATTCTGTCCATGTACCTGTTCCAACGCTCGGACTATTTCCGTTCAATGTATAGCTGGTTACACTACATACCTCATCAGCACTACCTGCATTTGCAACTGTAGGCGTTGGATCAACAGTTACAGTTGCTATGGCCGATGTAACATTGCCGCAAATGGCCCCGTTGGTCAGTACAACCCTGTACTCTGTAGTTTGTGTCAGGTTAAAATATGCCTGTGCATCTGTTGTATTATTTATAGGTGTCCATGTAGTGCCGTTGTCGGTTGACGACTCCCAGCGAACTATTGTTCCAAACTGACCCAATAAATTGATCTGACCGGTATTGCTTCCCGAACAAACATTTAAACTGCTTGGAGTAAGCGTACCTCCTATTGGTGCTTTGTCTATGGTAATATTTACAATGTCAGACGTCGGCGGACAGGTACCTGTAGCAGGAGTAATGGTCCATTTAAATTGATAAATACTTCCTGGTATTAATCCGCTTACTGTAGCCTGTGGATTAGCCGGATTAGAGAAAGTTGCACCTGGAGGGCCGCTTACAACAGTCCATAAGCCTATTGCTGCTCCCGGATTATTTCCGGCCAGGGTGTAAGTGGTTACGCTACAAACCTCGTTTGCCGGACCTGCGTTGGCCACAACCGGCGGCTGGTCGACCTGAATGGTTGTAGGCGTAGAAGTCTGATCGGCACAAGAAATACTGTTGTGCAGTACCGCCCTGAACTCGGTGGTTTGTGTTAAGTTGAAATAAGATTCTTTATTATTCGTATTGCCGATAGATGTCCATGTTGCACCGCCGTCGGTTGATGATTCCCAACGTAATATAGTACCAAATTGACCGGCAAGGGTTATGGTTCCGCCATTGCTGCCCGAACAAACCTCGGCCGCACCTGAAGTGGTACCCCCTACCGGCGGCTGATCGTCAATTATAGTTACAATACTGCTGCTTGCAGGGCATGATGCCGAACCCGTAATGGTCCATTTAAACTGGTATGCATTTCCTGGAATCAAGCCGTTAACTACAGCATTCGGTGCCGTATCGTCAGTGAATGTTGCACCGGCAGGGCCGCTGAAAATGGTCCATTTACCAGTAGCTGGTGATGGGCTGTTACCTTGCAGGGTATAAGTGGTTACGTTACAAACTTCCTGACCGTTACCGGCATTCGCTACTGGCGGCGGTGTATTAACAGTAATGGTTGTTACGGTTGATGTTACATCGGTACAAACATTGCCGTTATGTAAAACTGCCCGGTATTCTGTTGTTTGTGTTAAGTTCAGATATGATTCCGAAGCACTGGTATTGGCAATTGGGTCCCATGTAGTACCATTGTCAGTTGATGATTCCCAACGTACAATGTTACCAAACTGGCCGGTTAGCGTAATTGTACCGGTGTTACTTCCCGAACAAACAGGAGCACTACCAGCAGTTGTTCCACCAATAGGTGGCGCGTCAACCGTAATATTAACTAATGATGACGTTGGCGGACAAGTACCCACAGCACCGCTGATAGTCCACTTAAATTGATAAACGCCAGGTGCCAATCCGTTTACTGTAGCATTTGGAATAGTAGCGTCAGAGAAGGTTACACCTGTTTGATTGCTGGCAAGGGTCCACAATCCGGTTGCGGTACCAGGGTTATTTCCACTTAACGTATATGAAGTTACATTACAAACCTCCTGATCACTACCCGCGTTTGCCGTTACCGCTGGTAATACAGTGGTAATAGTGCTTGGGGTTGAGTATACCGGGCCACAAAGTACAGTTGTTTGTATAACAGCCCTATACTCGGTTGTTTGCGTTAAATTGGTATATGACTGCGAAGTTCCGGTATTGGCTATTGGCTGCCAGGTTGTTCCGCCATCAGTTGATGATTGCCAACCTATAATTGTTCCGAACTGGCCGGCAAGCGTCACGCTTCCGGTATTGGAGCCGGAACAAACACTGGTGGTACCCGATGTGGTTCCTGCAATAGGCGCTTTATCATCAGTTATATTTACCAAACTGGTACTTGGCGGGCAAAATGCCGACGCGGTGATAGTCCATTTAAACTGATAAAGGTTGCCTGGTATCAGTCCGGTTACGGTAGCGGTCGGGCTGGTAGCATCCGAGAATACTGCACCCGACGGACCGCCGGTTTGCGTCCATAAACCTGTTCCCGGAGCAGGGCTGTTACCTTGCAGCGTGAAGCTGGTTACACTACAAACTTCAGTATCAGTACCTGCATTAGAAGTAACAGGTGGCGCATCAACTTTAATAATAGTTATGGTTGATGTTACGTCAGGACAGGTAGAGCTATTGTGCATAACCGCCCTGTACCATGTGGTTTGTGTTAGGTTTGAATAAGTTTGTGATGTACCTGTATTAGCAATAGATACCCATGATGTACCGTTGTCAATTGATGATTCCCAGCGTACCACTGTACCCAGCTGGCCGCTTAAAGTAATTTTTGCGCCGTTACTGCCCGAACACACTTCAGCACTGCTTGCTGTTGTTCCACCTACTGGTGGCTGATCGTCAGTAAGGTTTATTAGTGCCGAACTTGGCGGACATGATGAGCCGGTGGCAGTTATGGTCCATTTAAACTGATAAACAGATCCCGGTACCAATCCGCTAACTATCGCATTTGGATTGGTAGCGTCAGAGAAAGTAAGGCCGGTTTGTGCACTGGTTACGGTCCATAAACCTGTTCCTGCTCCCGGACTGTTACCCTGAAGCGTGTATGATGTAATGTTACAAATTTCCTGATCTCCTCCTGCGTTGGCCACTACCGGTGGCTGATCAACAGTAATAATCGTTACGGTTGAAGGCACATCCGAACAGGTGATGCCATTGTGCAAAATTGCACGATATTCAGTAGTTTGTGTTAAGTTAGAATAGGTTTGTGAGGTACCGGTATTAACAATAGGAGTCCATGTGGTACCGCCATCAATTGAATACTCCCAACGAACTACAGTACCGAATTGACCTGATAGTGTAATTTGCCCGTTATTACTGCCCGAGCAAACGTGAATGCTACCTGCGGTTGTTCCACCTACAGGCGCTTTTTCTACCGTTATGTTTACAGCATCAGTACTTGGCGGACAGGTAGCTGAACCGGTAATGGTCCACTCAAATTGGTAAACTCCCGGCACCAATCCGTTTACTACGGTGCCTGGATTAGTTGCATCAACAAATGTAGCGCCTGCCGGGCCACCTGTAATGGTCCATTTTCCTGTTCCCGGCGCTGGGTTGTTACCCTGTAAAGTATAAGAAGTTACACTACAAACCGTGGCATCAGCACCGGCATCGGCAACCACCGGCGGGGCATTAACCGTAACGGTAGAAACTGTTGAAGTTGCGCCAGGACATGTAGTGGTATTTTCCAATACAGCTCTGTACGACGTAGTTTGCGTTAAATTTGAATAATGCTGTGTACTGGTAGTATTGGCAATAGGTGTCCAGGTTGTACCACCGTCAATTGATGATTCCCAGCGAACTATACTGCCAAACTGACCGGAAAGTGTGATCACACCGGCATTGCTGCCCGAACAAACAGGAACTCCACCTGCGGTTGTTCCGCCTGTTGGTGGCTGATCGTTGGTAATGGTTACCACACTATTGCTCGACGGACATGAAGATGAACCGGTTATTGTCCACTTAAACTGGTAAACGCCAGGAGTCATTCCCGTTACTACTGCATTCGGAACGGTTGCATCAACAAAAGTTGCGCCTGCCGGGCCGCTTACAATAGTCCACAAACCGGTAGCCGGAGCAGGACTGTTACCTTGAAGGGTGTAAGTGGTAACATTACAAACTTCATCTGCAGAACCTGCATTTGCCACCGGCGGCGGATTATTAACCGTTATAGTTGAAACGGTTGAAGTTGCATCGGCGCAAGTATTAGTATTGTGTATTACGGCCCTGTATTGGGTAGTCTGCGTTAAATTAACATATCCCTGAGTGGTAGTGACATTGGCAATAGGTGTCCATGTTGTACCGCCATCAACAGATGATTCCCAGCGAACTATACTTCCAAACTGACCAGTAAGTGTGATCTGCCCGTTATTACTGCCCGAACAAACAGGGGCGCTACCTGCCGTTGTGCCACCTACAGGCGGCGCATCATTGGTAACAGTTACCAGACTACTGCTCGGCGGACATGAAGCGGAGCCCGTTATGGTCCACTTAAACTGGTAAACACCAGGAATCATTCCGGTTACTACAGCATTCGGAACGGTTGCATCAACAAAGGTTGCCCCTGTTGGGCCGCTTACAATAGTCCACAAACCGGTAGCCGGAGCAGGACTATTGCCCTGAAGCGTGTAAGTGGTAACATTACAAACTTCATCTGTAGCACCTGCATTTGCCACCGGCGGCGGATTATTAACCGTTATAGTTGAAACGGTTGAAGTTGCATCGGCGCAAATATTAGTATTATGTATTACTGCCCTGTATTGGGTGGTCTGCGTTAAATTAGCATATCCCTGTGAGGTAGTAACATTGGCAATAGGTACCCATGTGGTACCACCATCAACAGATGATTCCCAACGAACAATAGTTCCAAACTGACCAGTAAGTGTGATCTGCCCGTTATTACTGCCCGAACAAACAGGGGAGCTACCCGCGGTTGTACCACCAACAGGCGGCGCATCATTGGTAACGGTTACCAGACTGCTGCTCGGCGGACAAGTTGCCGAACCGGTTATAGTCCATTTAAACTGGTAAACACCAGGAATCATTCCGGTTATGACAGCATTCGGAACGGTTGCATCAACAAAGGTTGCACCTGTTGGGCCGCTTACAATAGTCCACAAACCGGTAGCCGGCGCAGGACTATTGCCCTGAAGCGTGTAAGTGGTAACATTACAAACTTCGTCTGCAGCACCTGCATTTGCCACTGGTGGCGGTGAAACGACAGTTACGGTTGATACTGTTGACGTTACATCAGCACAAGTAGCACTGTTGTGTAATACCGCCCTGTACTGAGTAGTTTGGGTTAAATTGGCATATCCTTGCGTGGCAGAAGTATTGGCAATAGGTGTCCATGTAGTGCCACCATCAATTGACGACTCCCAGCGCACGATATTTCCAAACTGGCCCGAAAGTGTAATTTGTCCATTATTGCTTCCCGAACAAACAGGAATACCCCCCGCGGTCGTTCCACCTATTGGTGGCGCATCGTTGGTTATGGTAACTACACTACTGCTCGGCGGACACGGACCTGATCCGGTAATTGTCCATTGAAACTGGTAAACACCCGGAATCATACCATTTACAGCCGTATTTGGATTAGTTGCATCAACAAAAATTGAGCCTGTAGGACCGCTTAATACGGCCCACAAACCTGTACCCGGTGAAGGGCTATTACCCTGCAATGTATAGGTAGTGGCGTTACAAACCTCTGCAGACAAACCTGCGTTTGCTACTGGAGGCGGTGGAACGACTGTTATGGTTGTTACAGTTGATGTTGCATCAGGACAAGTGCTGGTATTTTGTAAAACGGCCCTGTATGCTGTAGTTTGTGTTAAATTGGAATATCCTTGTACGGCCGTAACATTTGTAATCGGCGTCCATGTGGTACCACCATCTATTGATGACTCCCAGCGCACGATATTTCCAAACTGGCCCGAAAGTGTGACCTGGCCGTTGTTACTTCCCAAACAAACCGGAGGGCCGCCGGTTGTTGTTCCGCCAATAGGTGGTGCATCATTGCTTATGATTACCGTACTACTGCTTGGCGGACAGGAAGCTGAACCGGTTATGGTCCATTTAAACTGGTAAATACCCGGTACCATACCGTTTACCGCGGTATTAGGGCTGGTTGCATCAACAAAAGTTGCACCTGCAGGGCCGCTTATGATGGTCCATAAACCGGTAGCCGGTGTAGGGTTATTACCCTGTAATGTATAAGTGGCTGCGTTACAAAGTTCCGCGGCGGCACCTGCGTTTGCCGTCGGCGGCGGATTGTTAACGGTTATAGTTGCTACTGTTGAAGTTACATCGGTACAAACATTACCGTTGTGTATCACTGCACGGTATGCTGTTGTTTGTGTTAAATTAAAATACACCTGTACATTGCTGGTATTGGCAATAGGCACCCAGGTGGTACCACCGTCAACAGATGATTCCCAGCGCACTATATTTCCAAACTGGCCCGAAAGGCTGATCTGTCCGTTGTTACTACCTATACAAACAGGGACACTGCCGGTGGTTGTTCCACCTACCGGTGGCGCATCAATAGTAATAACAACGGTGCTTGTGCTCGGTGGACAAGAAGCAGCACCTGTGATGGTCCATTTGAATTGGTAAACACCCGGTGTTAATCCGCTTACCAATGTATTCGGGTTGGTGGCATCAGCAAAAGTTACAGTACCGGGAGCGCTTACAACACTCCATAATCCGGTTGCCGGTGCCGGGTTGTTACCCTGCAAGGTATAAGTAGCTGCGTTACAAAGTTCGACAGCTGTGCCTGCATTGGCTACCGGCGGCGGGTTATTAACGGTTATAGTTGTTACGGTTGATGTTACATCGGTACAAACACTACCGTTATGCAGCACCGCGCGATAGGCGGTTGTTTGGGTTAAATTGGTATATGACTGCGACGTATTGGTATTAGCAATAGGCTGCCAGGTAGCACCACCGTCAACAGATGATTCCCAGCGAACTATATTTCCAAACTGGCCCGAAAGTGTGATCTGACCGTTGTTGTTGCCTGAACAAACAGCAATACCACCGGCAGTTGTTCCACCTATAGGCGGAGCATCAATAGTGATAACAACAGTGCTCGTGCTTGGCGGACATGAAGCAGCACCGGTTATGGTCCATTGAAACTGGTAAGTACCCGGTGTCAATCCGTTTACAACCGCGTTCGGGTTAGTTGCATCAGAGAAAGTTGCACCTGAAGGGCCGCTTACTATGGTCCACTGTCCGTTGGCCGGTGCCGGGTTATTACCCTGCAAGGTATAAGAAGTTGCGTTACAAAGTTCGGCCGCAGTACCTGCATTGGCTACCGGCGGCGGATTGTTAACGGTTATAGTTGTTACGGTTGATGTTACATCGGTACAAACACTACCATTATGCAGCACCGCGCGATATTCCGTTGTTTGAGTTAAGTTGTTATATGACTGCGACGCATTGGTATTAGCAATAGGCTGCCATGTGGTACCACCATCAATAGATGATTCCCAGCGAACTATATTTCCAAACTGGCCCGAAAGTGTGATCTGGCCATTGTTGCTGCCTGAACAAACCGCAATACCACCGGCAGTTGTTCCACCTATAGGTGGCGCATCAATAGTGATAACAACAGTGCTCGTGCTTGGCGGACATGAAGCAGCACCTGTTATGGTCCATTTAAACTGGTAAACACCAGGTGTTAATCCGTTTACAACCGCGTTCGGGTTAGTTGCGTCAGAGAAAGTTGCTCCTGAAGGGCCGCTTACTATGGTCCACTGTCCGTTGGCCGGTGCCGGGTTATTACCCTGCAAGGTATAAGAAGTTGCGTTACAAAGTTCGGCCGTAGCACCTGCATTGGCTGTCGGTGGCGGATTGTTAACAGTTATAGTTGTTACTGTCGAAGTTACATCAGCGCAAACCGTGCCGTTATGCAAGGTAGCGCGGTATGATGTAGTTTGAGTTAAGTTTGAATATGACTGCGATGTATTGGTATTGGCTATGGCCTGCCATGTAGCGCCACCATCAATAGATGACTCCCAGCGAACTATAGTACCAAACTGGCCCGAAAGCGTAATCTGGCCACCATTGCTGCCCGAACAAACAGCGATACTGGTTCCTGTTGTTCCGCCAGCCGGCGCTTTATCTATAGTAATATTTACTACTGCTGCACTTGGCGGACATGAGGTAGATGCACCTGTTATGGTCCATTTAAACTGGTAAATATTGCCTGGGATCAATCCGCTTACTATTGCATTCGGGCTGGTTGCACTTGAGAAAGTTGCTCCGGCCGGGCCATTTGTAATGGTCCATAATCCGGTTCCCGTTCCCGGGCTGTTACCATTAAGTGTATAAGTAGTTACGCTACAAACGTGGTCATCGGTACCTGCATTGGCAACAGTCGGCGGCGCATCAACCGTTATGGTTGTGGTACTCGAAATTGCATCAGAACAGGCGCTGCCGTTATGTATATCAGCGCGGAAAATAGTAGTTTGTGTTAAATTTAAATAAGATAATGATGCCGTAGCATTGGCAACTGGTTGCCAGGTGGTTCCACCGTCAATAGACGATTCCCACTGAACTACCGCACCGGCCTCACCAGCAAGTATGATCGTTCCGGTGTTGCTGCCCGAACAAACCTCCTTGGTACCCGTGGTTGTTCCGCCTACTGCAGGCGCATCATCTTTAATATTTACGGTATTGCTGCTTGGCGGACAGGTTGAAGTAGGTGAACTGGTGATGGTCCATTTAAATTGATATAAATTCCCCGGTATCATCCCACTTACAATCGCATTCGGATTGGTTGCATCTGAGAAAGTTACCGGAGGGCCCTGTGTTTCTGTCCACAAACCTGCTCCCGGCAAAGGGCTGTTACCCTGTAAGGTATAAGTAGTAATATTACAGCGCTCATCATTTGGACCTGGAACTGATGCAACCGGTAGTGGGTCAACCGTAACAATAGCTGTGGTTGAGTATACATCCGCACAAACGCCGTTGTTGTGAAGTATGGCCCTGTATTCGGTTGTTTGAGCCAGGTTAGTAAAGCTCTGTGTGGTGGTTGAATTACCAATCGCCGTCCAGGTAAGCCCGTTATCTGTTGACATTTGCCAGCCAAATATGGTACCAGACTGACCGCTAAGCGTAATTGTACCGGCGTTAGCGCCGAAACAGACCTCCGAAGGGCTTGCCGTTAACGTTCCTCCAACTGGTGGCGCATCATCTTTAATCAGTACGGTGCTGCTGTTAGACGGACAGGTGGTTGATGTGGTGATAGTCCACTCAAACACGTATGAATTTCCCGGAGTAAGTCCGTTTGCAATGGCATTAGGATTGGTAGGGTCAGAAAATGTAACGCCTGAAGGGCCGCTTACAACTGTCCACAAACCTGTACCTGGTGATGGGTTATTACCCTGAAGTGCGTAAGAGGTAGCACCGCAAACTTCATTGGCAGGACCTGCTATTGAAGTAATTGGCAATGGTGCCACAATAACTGTACTTGGTGATGAAGGTACATCAGAGCAGATACTACCGTTATGTAATATGGCGTGATATTCAGTAGTTTGCGTTAAATTGGTGTAAGGTTGCGTAGTGCCTGTATTGGAAATGGTTTGCCAGGTTGTTCCTCCGTCTGTTGAATATTCCCAACGAATGATGGTACCTGTTTGGCCCGCAAGCATAATTTGTCCGCCATTGCTGCCGGTACAAACTGTAGTACCGCCGGCGGTGGTACCTCCTACTGGTGGCTGATCAACTTTTATAGTAACGGTGTTGCTGCTTGACGGACAGGTTGGTGACCCTGTTATGGTCCATTTAAACACGTAGGTGCCCGGTATAAGATTGCTTACAGTAGCTGTTGGGTTAGTTGGATCCGAAAAAGTTGATCCTGCAGGTCCGCTAAGTACGGTCCACAAACCGGTGCCCGGTGATGGGCTATTTCCCTGTAATGTATAAGTTGTACTGGTACCGCAAATTTCAGCAGCGGGGCCTGGATTTGAGGTTACCGGCAAAGGTGCCACCACGACAGTTGATATGGTTGACATTACATCCGGACACACCCCACTGTGCAATACAGCCTGGTATTCGGTTGTTTGTGTTAAATTTAAATAAGATAAGGTGGCACTGGTATTTGCTATCGGTGTCCATGATACGCCGCCATTAGTTGATGATTCCCACTCAAGGATTGTTCCCGACTGGCCGGATAGTGTAATTTGGCCGCTGTTACCGCCTATACAAACGGTAGTACCTCCCGCGGTAGTACCTCCTACCGGCGGCTGATCAACCTTAATGGTTACAAAGTTACTGCTTGAAGGACAGGTTGTTGAACCGGTAATGGTCCATTGAAACTGGTAGGTACCCGGTACCAAATGACTTACAGTAGCAGTTGGACTGGTTGGATCAGAGAAAATTGCTCCCGAAGGGCTCCCGCTAAGCACAGTCCATAAACCGGTGCCCGGTGATGGGCTGTTACCCTGCAGTGTATAATTAGTAGCCGTACCGCAAATTTCATCGTTAGGGCCTGGATTTGAAGTTACCGGCAGCGGCATAACCGTAATGGTAGAGAGTGCTGACGGAACATCTGCACATACACCGTTGTGTATTATTGCGTGGTATTCTGTTGTTTGAGTTAAATTTGTATAAGATAAACTGGTACCGGTATTGGCTATCGGCAGCCAGGTAGTGCCTCCGTTTATTGAAGATTCCCAACGAACAATCGAGCCAAACTGGCCTGTAAGTGTGATCTGTCCGCTATTGCTGCCCGTACAAACTGTATTACTGCCTGCGGTTGTTCCGCCAACAGGAGCCTGGTCATCGGTAATAGTAACAGAATTACTGCTCGGCGCACAAACGCCTGAATTTTTTGTGGTCCATGTAAACGTGTAGGTATTCCCTGGAATCAGTCCGCTTACTACCGCATTTGGATTGGTAGCATCAGAAAAAGATGTACCCGCATGACCGCTGGTAACTGTCCATAAACCTGTTCCGGGCGATGGGCTGTTACCTTGTAAAGTATAGGTAATAACATTACAGAGCTCCATACTCGCTCCTGCATTGGCCACAACCGGTGGCTGATCAACCTTTATAGTTGTTGCCGTTGATGGCACATTAGGACAAACAGCTCCATTTTGCAAAATGGCACGATATTGTGTGGTTTGGGTTATATTGTTGTAAGATTGATTAACGCCGGTATTGGCAATTGGCGTCCATGTGGTTCCATCAATTGACGATTCCCAGCGTACAACGTTCCCAAACTGGCCAGAAAGTGTAATCTGGCCATTGTTACTTGTAGAACAAACTTCTGCAGTACCCGCAGTGGTACCTCCTACCGGTGGCTGATCTACGGTTATCTTAACCGTACTGCTATTGACTGGACATGTTCCTGATGCTGTAATGGTCCAGGTAAACTGGTATATGTTACCCGGCGTTAATCCATTAACAACCGAATTGGGATTGGTCGGACTGACAATGGTTGCAGCAGCTCCGCTTGTTTGGGTCCATTTTCCTGTTCCCGGCGAAGCGTTGTTACCCTGCAACGTATACGAAAGAGTCGGAGTACTACCGCAAAGCTCAGTATTGGGGCCTGCATTAGCTACCACCGGTGGTTGATCAACAGTAACGGTTGTCGCGGTTGACGGCGCATCGGTACAAACCCCGCTGTGCATAATGGCGCGGTACTCCGTTGTTTGTGTTAAGTTAGTGAAAGTTAGTGAATTGGTGGTATTGGCAATAACTGACCAACTGGCACCGCCGTTGGTTGATGATTCCCATTCCAGAATAGTGCCCGACTGTCCCGAAAGTGTAATTGAGCCGGTGTTACTACCCGAACATACTTCAAGAGGGGTACCTGCTGTTGTACCACCTACCGGAGGCACATCATCTGTAATTTTAACAATACTGGTGCTTGACGGACAAGTTGTATAATAAATAGTGGTCCATTGAAACTGATAAACACCACCCGCTGCTAAACCGTTTACAACAGTAGTGGGGTTAGTGGCATCAACAAATACCGGCGTACCTGGGCCGCTAACGCTAACCACGGTCCACTTTCCGGTGCCGGGCGATGCGCTATTGCCTTGTAAGGTATAAGAAGTGGCGTTACATATTTCTGTATTTGGCCCCGCATTGGCTATTACCGGCGAAGGCTCAACGAGAATTGATGTAGTAACGGGGGTACCCGCACAAGTACCGTTATAAGGTGTAACAGTATAACTTACTGATGCCGGAACCGTATTGCTGTTTACCAAAATATCCTGAATGCTGGTAGTGCTTTTAGCGGTTGACTGATTGGTATTACCTGTAACGCCTGCAGCCGCTGTACTGGTCCAGGTATAAGTTGTGTTTACAACGTTTGATGTTAAGGCGATATTTGCCGGCAAGCTACTACAAATAGGTGAAGTTACTGGCGCCGCAGTCATTATCGGCAAAGGGTGTATGGTAACTATAAGAGGGAAAACAGGACCAGGGCACCCTTTCAGTGTAGGCGTAATATTATAGGTAACAACTGCATCGGTATTACCGTTATTGGTAATTACATCTGTTATGCTACTGCCACTGCCTGTAGCCGAAAAGCCGGTAGGCGTTCCGGTAGTTGCTGATGCCGTCCAGGTAAATGTAGTTAAAGGCTGATTGGCCGTTATACCATAACTCAATGCCTGTTTTGAACAAGTTGCTACCGATGGCGCACTGTTTACTGCAGGTGTTGGCGTTATGTTAATGGTCATGTTATCCGTCGCAATATTACATGGCGCAGGTACAGTTGAATTACCCTGGAAGGTTAGGGTTACCGATCCGGCTGCTATTTCACCGGTTGATGGCGTATAAACAGCATTTAAAGTGGTTCTGTTTGGCGAAAATGTTCCTGCTCCTCCAGTCCATTGAAAAGAAGAAAAGGTACCGCTGATAGTTCCGGCCAATGTTGTTGCCGGCGCGCTGGCGCAAACCGTTTGATCGGGCCCTGCGTTTACTACCGGCGCAAGTGCGAAAATAATCTTCTGCTTGGCAAAAGTACTTCCGCATGTATTCGTATTGGTAACCAGTACTGTATAAGTATCAATACTGTTAAATTGTATTTGAGGATACTCGCTGTTGGCATTTGTACCGCCAACAAAGCTGTAGGTACCGCCGGCTGCCGCTGTAACCGCCCATGCATATGTTGTAGGCTGTTGAACGGTTGTACCACCGAACGTAGTTTTGGTTGTGGTTGCGGTATTACTAAAAGTTAATGTCTGTCCGCTTCCGCATAACGTTAAAGTCGGCGACATAGTTATTGTCGGCGTGGCATCAATATTAATAGTTTGCGTTGTAGTTATAGTACCGCAACCTGATAGCATACCCAATTTTACAGTATAGGTACCTGCTGTTGGAAATACAAACTGCGGCGTTTTACTGGTAGAAGTTGTACCGCCGGTATAAGTAACCGTTCCGGGGCCTGTAACTGTCCAGGCGTAAGTGGCAACGCTACAGATATTGCTGGCTACCGAAGTATTCGACGGCGTTACAGTAGTTCCGGCGCAAGCCTCAGCTGCAATAGTGAATGCCGGTACTGGTGGTTTTTCAAAACAAATAGTTTGCGTATAATCGGCCGACTGACAGCCAATACCACTAGCCGGAAGTTCGGAATGCAGTGTCAGTGTATGTGTACCAGAAGTAGTACCGGCCGGAAAAACAAACGATGTTCCCAGCGGAACACCTTGATAACCTGCTACAGAAACGCCATCCAGTGTCCAGTCATATAATGCACCGGGGTTAGCAGTACAGGTACTGGTTGTTGCGTTTGGATCCGGGCCCGGTTGAGAAGTATTCGGAATGGTTAATGCCGTTCCTGAACAGGCAATTGCCGGAGCAGTGAAACTGGTGATAGGCGTTATTAAAACTTTTGCAGAAATTCCCGGAGGAGCTGATACCTGGCCGCAATATGGGCTAAATGCCTGGTTTTGTACGTAAAATGAGTTAGCCACGCCATTTCCGGTTTGGCCGCATGACGGTAATAAAAACGTGTGCGATACCACACCACCGAGGGCAGCAATCTGGCATACCGTATAGGTGGTAGATGTACCATCACCCCAGTTTACTACATAAGTATTTCCCGGATAATTCGCCGAAATACCCGATGCGCCGGAGGTTGATATGGTATAGGACAGCGTGCCCATACCGCCTGCTAAACAAACGAAGCCGTTACCGGCAGAACCAAAATTATTCTGAATTACGTTGTTAATCAACTGGTACCCTCTGGTAGCAACCGTACCATTTGCGCTAACATTTTTTACCGATATGGTATAGTTAGATGTTTTGGCGGTAAATGTATATCCTGTTGTCGGGATTGAAATATTGCTGCCTTCGCTTGCCTGAGAGCCTTCATTGAAGAAACTGGCGGTAGTAGTACCTGCACTTGAGGTATTTTTTATGGGGAAAGTAGCTCCGGTGAGACCAATACAACGACCAAAAATAGTTGGGTCAGACCCGATAGCTGTCGACGTAACTGTTGATGTTACACCGGTGGTGGTATTAATACTGAATGCCGCCGAAACGCTGCTGGTAACCGCCGGGCTGGTTGATTGAACCTCAACTTTATAACCGGCGCCCGCCGGGGTACCAGCAGGAATTGTGGCATTAATAAAGCCAGCATAAAACCCTGTATAGCTTCCTATGAGTGTGCCCGGAGAAAAGTTACCAGAAGCATTAGATAGGTAAACATTAAAAGTATTAGTTGTGGTAATACACCCGCTTGCATCGTTGATATTAATGGGAACCTCTATACTTGATCCCGGGCCATAAGGGCCGGCATCAACTGCACCAACGGTTATAGTTTGACCAAATACACCCTTAAAAAGGAACAGGGTAAAAATGGATAATAGTAATAATCGTTTAGTAGATGTTTTGTTCATCAATTTTCTGGTTAAAAAAATTAGGTAGTGCCTGATCAGTGTTTTTGTTTTTCAGTCTAAAAACCCCGCTTTCCATAATCAGATTCTCGCGACTGCAAAACGAACACCCCCCCTTTTACGGAAACCGAAAATTTTAGTTTCAAACTCGCCCGAAGACTTTATCCACATTTTAAACCATTAAACAAAACGCAATAAGAAATATTAAATATTTAATTTTCAAATACTTACATATTTAAAAAATTACAAAACATTGCATTACAATTAAAAAATGTTAAATTCTTATTGGACGTAAGCTCCTTACTAACGGGCTTTATAAGCCTGATTCTTCCTGAAAAAATCAAATTAAGAGCAGCGTAATCAGGCAAAGTAAGCGACGAAGAAAGGCTCAGTTTAAGCAGCTTTTTTAAGCAAATTGGGCTGACAAAACCCCTAAAAATACAAAGAGCGGGAGGGCTCCCGCTACTTTGTGACCAATTGTATGTGAGAAGAGAAATTCTTTACGACTATTGTCAGTCGCTTATATTAGTTCTTTTTTAAAACAACATAACCGTAAGGTTGTATGCTTAGCTGGTTTGAAAAAGTGACACTTGTATTTGTAAAACCATTAATCCAGGTAGTATTCTGCAATGCTGCCGGTACATTATAATTAACGGTGTTGTTTGTTGCATTCACCAAAACTAGCACATCATCAGTACCTGATGTTTTTTCAAATGCAATAATATTAGCATCATTATAAACCGCCAATGTGCCCGTTTTTATAGCCTCATGAGCTGATCTGAAAGCTATTATTTGCTTGTAAGCGGCTACCATATCGGGGTTTGCGGTATAATCAACCGGTACATTGGTAAAAAAGTTGATGGTGTTTGGATACCCAACTTCCTGGCTGTCGTATATCAATGGCACACCATTTAAATAAGCAGCTATAACAAAAGCGGCCAATGCACCCTGTTTACCATTATACTCCGTAATTGTACTTCCATCTGATGAAGCATCATCATGATTGGTGATATACCTCAGCTTAACACCCTGCGATGGTAAAGAAGCAATTTCGCTGCTGTTCGTGGTGAATATTGAACTCGGGCTTTGCGTGCCTGCAAATACACCTTTTATAGTGCTGTAAAAGCTAAAAGCGTAACCCATTTGAAAGCCGTCGGTAATTTCAGATCCATTGGTGCCTTCAGCTAAGAAGATTAGCTTATGGTTTTTTATATTATTAAGTGTATCAATGGCTTGCGTCCAAAAGTCATCAGGTATTGCATCAGCATAATCACAACGGTACCCGTCAACATTGGCGGTTAAAACCCAATATTTCATCGCCCTGATCATCGCGGTACGCATAGCGGTGCTGTTGTAGTTTAATGCAGCAACATCCGTAAAATTGGTGTTTGGCGGGCTGATAATATTGCCCGAACCGTCTTGCTTATACCATGATTTGTTTGCAATCCAGGCATTATCCCATGAGGTATGGTCGGCTACCCAATCCATTATTACAGCCATATTACGGCTGTGCGCCTGGGCCACTAAATTCCGCAGGTCATCCAGCGTACCAAAATTGGCATTCACTCCGTTGTAGTCCTTAACCGCATATGGCGAACCCACTGCTTTAAGTACACCAATAGGATAAGTAGGCATCAGCCAAATTACATTGATTCCCAAAGCTTTAATAGAATCAAGCCTTGATATTACTCCCTGAAAATTTGCCGGGGTATATGTTTGCATATTCACCTCGTACATTATAATATCTTTGGTAACCGGTACACCTGTATAGGGCGTACCATATTGCGCCGGATCTTTATAGGTAGTGGTTTTGGTGGTATCTGTTGGCGTTGGGGTTGGAGTTGGGTTATTATGACTCTTACTGCAACCTGTTCCGAAAAGACCAGCCAGCATAATAATAAGTAAACTGTTCATTTTTGTTTTTAAATTGATTTTTTTCATACTCACCATTCTTTCTAATAGTTTAATTGAATTTTATCCTGGTCATTAGTTATAGTAACACATTTTACCGGATTACTTTCTGCCTGGTAAGCGCTTCCCTGCGGGTCGGTATTGGCCGCCGCACCTAAAAATGCAAATGAACTTTGGTCAAGCTTTAACTGGCTGCCATTTTGTTTTATTGCGATAACGTTATCAAACCCATGCAGCATTACCTTGATATATTTAAAGTGCGATTTATAAGATCCTTCTGCCGCATTAAAAATTATGCTGTTATTTTGAGGATCTAAACTGATGGTGCGTTTATAGAAATCCCCTTTTTTATAATCAAAGCTCTTACCATCATCCTCATAGTAAACAAAACTGTTAGCTGTATCGCCATTATAAATGTGCACCGTAAGCGTATCAGTCGGTTGCTCCGCTGTTGATTGGATGAGCGACTGCATCGGGATTATACTTCCACCCTTTACATAAACCGGCAGTTTATTGATATTTAGGTCGATCGTTTTGGTGCTTCCTCCCTCCTCTTTGGCTCCGGTGTACAATTCGTACCATGTACCTTTCGGAAAATAAACCTTGCCATAATCTTTAGTACTTTCAAACGGGGCAATCATAAAGGCATCACCAAATTGAAACTGATTCTGATAATTGGCATCCATTACTTTCGGGTCAAAAGTGTAATCAATAGCAAGCGAACGCATTACCGGCATGCCGTTTTGGGTGGCATTATAAAACGTTGAATAAATGTATGGCAGCATTTGGTAACGCAGGCTGATATAGTTGCGCACAATATCCAATGCATCTTCGCCAAAGGTCCATGGTTCAGCCGCTTTGCTGTTTAATGCGGTGTGGTTTCTATAATACGGAATAAAAGCGCCTAGTTCCATCCACCGAACATATAAAGGAGTGGTTGGATTGCCTGTAAAACCGCCAATATCCATACCTGTAAAGGCAACGCCGCTAACGCCGAGGCTATTTAATAAGCGTACTCCTTGCAGCATGTGATCATCCTCTGCCCTGTTATCGCCTGTCCACAATGCCGAATAGCGTTGCAATCCTGCATATCCCGAACGCGATAAAACAAACGGACGTTCTTTAAACTGCTCCACCGCACCTTCATAGCTTGAACGGGCCATTTGCAAGCCATAAACGTTATGAGCCTGCAGCATGCTTGTTAAGTGCCCATCGTAGTTAAAAAGCACATTATCAGGCGCTTTCTGCCCCCAGGTAGAAAATTCATTCATATCGTTCCAAATTCCGCTCACGCCCGATTCGGCAAAGAATTTCACTTGTTTATGCCACCATTCACGTCCTTTTGGATTGGTGAAATCGGTAAAGTTGCACCATCCCGGCCAAACTTGCCCGGTATAATACTGCCCGTCAGGATATTTAATATAAATATCATCCTTCAATCCGCTTTCATAAGCCTTTGCACCTTTTTCAACCTTTATTCCAGGGTCAACAATAACCGTGGTTTTAAAACCAAGCTTGTTAAGCTCGGCGTTCATGCCCGCAGGATCCGGAAAGCGTCCTTTGTTCCAGGTGAACAGTTGATATTTATCCATGTAATGAATATCCAGCGTTATGCCATCGGCAGGGATGCGTTTTTCTCTTAGGGTATGAGCAATTCGCAATACTTCATCGGCCGGGTAATAACTGTACCTGTTTTGCTGATATCCCAGGGCCCACATCGGCGGCAAGGGCATACGGCCGGTTAACCAGGTGTACGAAGCAATAATATCAGCCAGCTTTTTATGGTAAATAAAGTAATAATTCATTTCGCCGCCACGTGCGCCAAATGAAGAAAAACGATTGTTACTTGCGCCGAAATTAAAGTCGGACTGGTAAGTATTATCTAAAAATATACCGTAATTTAAATTGTGATGTATTCCAATATAAAACGGAATAGTTGAATAAAGCGGATCCTGACTGATACTATAACCATAAACATCAGAGTTCCAATTGGTATAACCATTTCCCTTACGGTCAAGATTGCCCGTTTTTTCACCTAAGCCAATAAAATGTTCATCATCCTGCATCTTTTTATAAGTAGTTACCGATTGCTCCACCCATGTGGTAGATAAACCCGGCTCGTCCTCATTTATCAGCTTACCATCAGTGGTATAAAAAGCCACCGCAAATGGTTTTTTATGAATAACAGCCTTCAATGAATCAGTTACAATATCAACCTCATCACCTGTTTCATTTATCTGTGCCTTCGCCGGCAAAATATCTCCTACAACAGCATATGAAAAATCGGCTTTCAATGGCTGTTTATCAATTCTAACCCTTATTACCGAAGGTGTGTATACCTGTATCTCGGCAAAGGCATTTGTGGTTTTTATAGTTACTTTATGTTGATCTATTTTAACAGCAGTTACCGCCCCAACATTTGCTACCGGGTTTTGCTGACAATAAGCGCCTGTAACCGTAAATAAACAAAGTATCGGAACAAGAACAGAATATATTTTTTTCATTTGGGATAACAATAAGAACAGCCGGTGATATTAAATTACCGGCTGTTCTTTTAAATTAATTTTGAACTATAGTATAAGCGTAAGCTTTTTGTGTTGTTTTGGTCATATCCAATGTTACGGTATAAGTACCGGCATTAACAATAGTAACAGCACCCGGATCATTGAAGATAAGCGTTCCGGTAAGCGCATTAGCGTCTGATGGGCCGTAATTAATATCCCAGGCATCATTTGCTCTGAATTTTAACGCACCCGGTACCAGGGCAAGCGTTACTGTCCATAAACCGGTTGCCTGGTTATAGGTCATTGGGGTTGAAGCATTCCAGCCTTGCGGGGTAGCCGTACCTATAACACCAAATGTGCTGATGAAGGTTGCAGAATAGGTTAACTTGGTAACGTCAGCATCAAGCAAATACACGCCGGCGCTGCTAAATCCTATGCCGTTTGCATTGCCGTTGGTTGTTAATGTACCGTTTCCACCATCGCCATAATTGATGTGGTTATAATCAGGAGCTGATGTAAATTTGAAATTACCTGCTGCGCTGAAATAAGCATAACCTTCGTAGCTGGTTGCATTGGTAAGCAATGCAGGAATGGTTGGCGCCGCAGCCGGGTTGTAACCTTCGTACGATCCTGGCAGCCATAACTGGTTAAGCTGAAGCGTTGTTAATGCAACTTTAACCGGCGTTGAGTAAACAGTATCTGCACCATATATGGCCGAACCAACACGGATCTCAATAGTAGATAATGCATTAGGCGTAAGGTTTAAGCCAGCCATTACCTTACTGTTAAAAGTACCGTAGCTTAAGGAAAGCGAGGTGGTGTTATTCTGGTTGCCTAAGTTTACATAGGTTTTGAAGTTTTTCCCAACAGAATCAACTTCAACAAAATAACTAACCACTGCCGACACGCCATAATCTGGCTGCGCCCATTTAATAGTTAATATTTGTGCTGTATCAGCTACGGTAACAGCAATGGCTGTTCCGTCGGTCGGTGTTGATATTACCGGTGCTTTAATATTAGCGGCAACTGTTATTTTCTGCTCTTTTTTGCAGGCAGATAAGGCTACAGTCGCCATTAGTATGATAAATATTTTTTTCATGATTGTGATCTTTAATAGCCAGGATTTTGAACTAGGTTAGGATTGTTTTGCCTGTCTGATGCAGGGATCGGGAACAGATTTAAGTGAGCATCTGTTGCGGTTCCGGCTTGAACATTACCTTTAAAATCCCACAAATAGGTACCGCCGGTAAATAATCCGAATCTGATCAAATCTGTTCTTCTAAAACCTTCCCAGTATAACTCACGACCGCGTTCATCAATCATAAAGTTCAGATCTAACTGTCCTGAAGTGATATCACCTGCGCTACCTCCGTAGGCACGTTCCCTGATTTTATTTACCAGCGAAAGTGCGGTGTTGGCATCGCCTCCGGTCCCACCGCGCAATACAGCTTCTGCATAGTTCAGGTAAATCTCCGAAAGTCTGAACAATGGATAATCTGTATCAACAAAGGTGTTGTTTGATCCCGGCGCACCTGTTGAGGTAACGTTTTTAAATTTGGCGCATAAATAGCCTTGTGTAAAAACGGTTGGTGAGGTAAGTGGACCAAGCGTTTGTCCTGATGTATAAAAGATGGCCCTTTTATCTGTATTTCCTGATGCATCAGGAAATACGCGGGTTACAAAGGTGTTAGTCATCCGGTTACCGGCCCAACCACCTGATGCAATACCGAATTCATTGGTAGCATCTTCAGAACCGCCAACAGCAGCGTGGATAACAAATGTCATATCACCATAACTTTCGGTATTCGTTCCATCTTCTGCTAAAGGCAATATCATCTCATCGCGGTAGCTATTGTTATCTGCCAAAAACAAATTCTGATAGCTTGGATGTAAGCTGTATTTACCCGAATTAATAACATCATTGCTATAGGTAATACAATCGGTATATCTTGCTGTACCAGTAAAAACCTGGGCATTCAAATACAAACGGCTTAATAATGACCAATCCGCAGCTCTGTCAATCCTTGCATATTCGTTGGTTCCCGGATCAGCAAGCGTAGGCAGAATGGCAATCAGTTCTGATTCGATATATTTAAATAAATCGGCTCTTGATATTTGTTTAGGAATAAATGTACCCGGCAAATCGGCTTCTGTTGCAAAAGGCACATTGCCGTACATATCCATAGCACATTCGTAAAAATATGCTCTTAAAAAGCGTGCTTCTGCTACGTATTGGGTTACATCATTCTTTTCTGAGCCGGTTAATGAACCCAGTTTTGCATTTACATCCCTGATGTATTCATTGCAATATGCAATGTTTACAAATATCCTGTCGTACATTAACCCTACATAAAGGTTTTGATCAGACCAGATCCCACCGTGGTATTCAACTAAACCGCCATCGCCCCATGCGTTAATACACTCATCGGTGGTTACTTCTTCTGCAGCCCAGTATTCGCGTAAAAAGCAGGCTGTTCCCTGATCTGCTGCCTGTATATCAGGCGCAGTAAAGTTTATATTTTGACCTGATATTGCCAGCGAAGCGTATAACTTGGCCAAACCTTCTTTATAAGACAAAGGACTACTATATACATTTGCTGATGTTGTTACCAACGGATCAATTGGCACAGTATCGAGCTTTTTGGTGCAGGAACAAGCAAGCATGGTTATCGCGATTGCCTGAATTGAAAATATTTTATATGATTTCATGATGATTCAATTAAAAATTTGCGTTTAAACCAAGTTGATAAATACGCGGTCTCGGGAAGAAATTATTATCTAAACCGCCTGCTATTTCCGGATCTAAACCTTTGTAAGGGGTAATAACAAACACATTTTGCACGCCTGCGCTCAAACGTAATTTCAGTTTGTTTTTCAGATAGGTTGGGAAAGTATAACCCAGGTTCATATTATCCATCCTGAAAAATGAAGCATTCTGAATGTAGTAATCCGATTGATTGGTCATCAATGGTTGATTTGTAAATTGCGTTAAGCTTGCTGCTGTTGTTTGGTTTTGTAAATAACCCAATGATGAATGAACGCCAAAATAAGTGCTGTTTGCAGCTACGTTGTTGTAATCGTAATTACCCAGGCTTACTCTTCCTGAAAAGTTGAAATCAAATCTTTTGTAGCTAACATCTGAGTTAATACCCATGGTTACTGTAGGGTCAGGGCTTTTATCAAAATACATATCGGCACTATTGATCACACCATCATGGTTACGGTCTACATAACCATCTTCAATCGGTTGTCCGTTTTTATTGTATATCTGTTGAAAAACATAATATGAATTAACAGGCAACCCTACTGTATTGTATTGTATATCTCCTGATGTTGTTCCAACAATACCTGAATTTGGATTTACCTGAACATAACCTGGCTGGTTAGCGCTGCCTATGAGATTCGTAATTTTATTTTTGTTGAAACTTACGTTGTAACCCAGTTTCCAGTGCCAGTTTGTTTCGTCAATAATAATGGCATTTAAAGCTAACTCAATACCTTTATTTTCCATACTACCAACGTTTTCAAGAACTTGTGAGCCAAAATTGGTTAATACCGGTACGGTAACCGTGTTAAGCAGGTTAGATGTTTTTTTGTAATAGCCATCAACACTACCGGTTAAACGGTTATTAAAAAAGCCGAAATCAATACCAATATTGCTGGTAGTAGTCGACTCCCATTTTATACCTGCATCATATGGGTTAGGACGCAAAGTGTAATAAAACTGATCTCCGAATTGATATCTTGAAGATGCATCACTCTGTAAAAACACCGCCTGGTAAGGATAGTTGTTGTTACCTGTCAAATCCTGCTGGCCTGTAGTACCGTAACCCAAACGTAATTTAAGGGTTGAGAAAGTTTTGTTGCCTTTCATGAAGTCTTCATCCAGAACTTTCCATGAAAATGCACCCGCCGGGAATACACCGAAACGGTATTGCGGACCGAATCTTGAAGTACCGTCGTCCCTTACGGTAAATGTAAGTTCGTATCTGTTTTTGAATGTGTAATTGGCCCTGCCAAAAAATGAAATTAATTTATAATCCGTTTTATAAGGGAACGATTTAATATCTGTTTCGTTATAATCAGCATTGATAGAGTTACCATAAGTATAAAAATCAGAGAAAGAGTAACCACCGGTTACGTCAATTGTACTTGCAATTGATTTCAAATTCCTTTTATAGTTCAGGAAAAACTCGGCCAAAGCATTGTGATTGCCGGTATTATAAGATATTTTTTGTCCGCCCAATGCAATTGGTAAGGACACCCATGGCGTATTGTCCAATACGTTATTGATGCCGAAAGTATATTCGTAATCATAACCGAGGTTCAGGTTTGCTGTCAATCCCTCAATACCAGGTATTTTGTAATCAAACTGCACGTTACCAATACTTCTTCTGCTGGTTGATTTATTGTCGGTTTCATCTAAACGGGCTACGGGATTGGCAGTAGCTAATGTAACCGGATCACCATTGATATTGGTATTTCCGGCAGTTGTCCATGTAGTATAACCTCTGTAGCGCGTATTGCCATTATAAACCGGTTGGGTTGGGTCATAATTTACAGCACTACCAACAGCTGCCTGATCTGCAAAATCATTTGGGTTATATAATCCTTTAAGGTCTACGTGAACATTTAAAGTGTGATTAAAAAAGCTTGGATCTAAGTTGATACCCAACGTAGTACGCTGATAATTATAGGTTTTTAAAATGCCATCGGCATCATCATAGCCTACAGACACACGGTAAGGCATGTTTTTGGCACTACCTGCAATGCTCAGGTTTTGATCGTTGCCAAACGCGTTTTGGTAAATCTGTTTCTGCCAATCGGTATTGGCATTACCCAGTAACGAGGTAACCGCTGTTTGACCGGGATAGGTTTCATTTACGATAGCTCGAAATTGCTGCGCATTGTATACCGGCACTTCTTTTGGAAGCACTGATAACGAAGCGGTTGTATTATAGTTGATGGTAAGGTTTTTTGTACCGCGTTTAGTAGTAATCATAATTACACCGCTCGATCCGCGTGAACCAAAGATTGCCGTTGCCGAAGCATCTTTCAAAACGGTAATATTTTCTACGTCATCAGGATTGATAGCCGCCAGGATATTGGCGCTGCCACCCGGAATTTCGTTGCTCAGCGGAACACCGTCTACTACGATTAACGGATCGGTACTTGCATTTAATGAAGTGGTACCGCGTATGCGGATGGTTGATGTATTACCAGGCGCACCAGAGTTTGAAATAATAGTAACACCAGCAAGCTTACCAGAAATAGCATCCTGAACCGAATTAACGGCTCCCTGGTTAAAGTCTTTGGAGGTTACTACGTCAATTGCGCCTGTTGCATCGCTCTTTTTAATGGTTCCGTAACCAATAACGGCTACCTGGTTAAGTAAAACTGATGATGATTTGAGTTGCAGACTAACCGTTAGCGCACCGGTAACAGTTACCGGCTGCTCAAGTGGTTGATAACCGATAAAGTTTACAACAAGAACCTGCGCCCCTGATGGTGCGTTGTTCAATTTAAAATAACCGTTAATATCGGTTGCTGTACTTAGCGTGGTGCCCTTAACAGTAACGGTTGCGCCGGGAAGGGGAAGGCTGCTTTCGTCAATTATCCGGCCGGTAATTGTGCCTGTTTGGGCCATTACCGCGGCCGACAGACAAATAAAAAGCAACAGAAAAATGTACCTGAAAAAGTAAATCTGTTTCATTAATTTATTGGTTTAATATTGGTTTATAAATGAATTTGACTGGTTACCAAATCCAATTCAAAGAAAAGAGGATGAAAAACTAATACCAATAGTAAGAGAAGTCAATATAGAAAGTTATTATTGATTATTAATTACAATAATCTCATAATCAACAACTTATGAAACAGCAAAACAGGCTCAATATAGATTTTCGGATTGGCAGAAACGCGTTTTAAACGGCTTCGATAGCCATTATATGGTTATCAAACTCGTCATTAGCCACAAATGATTTGTTTTTGATGCGGTTTTTATAGGAGTAAATAGTATTAACGGAATAACCGAGCAATTTTGCAATCCGGTCGTTATCATGAATACCCATCCTGATGAGGGCAAATATGCGGTGCTCGGTGCTTAGTAATTGTCCTTCGGGAATAAGGATTTCATTGTCGCCGTTAAACAGGGCATCAAACTTGTGTATAAAATCAGGGAACAAACGAAGAAAAACTTTATCGAAAGTGTGGAACAATTGATGCCTTTCATCTTCCAAATTGAGTTTTTTAACGGCAGCATGTGCATCTTCGTACCTTTTGCTGCTCAGTTTTTTATCCAGCGATGTTTGGAAGCTCTCGAGCTTTTCAATATAAATGGTGTTAATGTTAAAGTAATAGCCAATGTATTCGTTTTTAATTTTATTGGCTGTACTTAAATTTTTGTTTAATTCTTCAAGTGCTTTATTGTTTTCCTGCAATGATATATTGGCTTCTTTTATCAGGTTATCGGCAATGCGCAGCTTTTTCAGTTGCATAAATATGATCACCGCAAACAAAACCACAAAAATTACCAGTACAGTAATAATGGACGAATAAATAATGAGCGATTTCCGCTGCTGCTCTACGGCCGTCATTCGCTGAGCTTCTATAATAGGCAATATACTGCTTATGGTTACCTGCCTATGCCGGGCGCCATAAAAGTTTGCCTCATCAACCGCCTGGTTAATATAGGTGTAGGCATTTTTTAAATCGCCTTTTTTATATAGATAATCAGCTACTTTATAAATAGCAACCGTTTCTTTTGTGGCCGACTGAATATCTGATATTGCCGCCTGTATTAATAAGTCAATAGATTGATCCTTATGCCCCAGTTCCTCATAAATAAAGCTGAGGCAGCACGCGTTTATTGCAAACTGATGCGGAGTAAGATTTTTTATATTAAGCAAAGATTCATAGTCGTTCACTCCTTCCGGGTAATTGCCCAAACGCAGATCTTTCAGCCCTTTTGATGCCAGGTAAGCATACGCGCCGGGCTGGCTCAGCGCCAATGCAGAATCTACACATTTAATTCCCGCCGGATTATAAATGGCCGAGTAATCGCCATTACGATCAAAATCCGACCAATCAAAATAACTGCGTGCTTTTAAAAAGTAATACTCAACTTTATTGGCATCCGAAAGCAGGCTGACATCAATACTGTTTAGTTTTTCGATGGTTTCTTTGAACATACCCGACGAAATCAAAGTAAATCCTACCTGCATTTTAGCCGATGCCAAAAGAGCGGGATCGTTGAGCTGCGTTGCGGCTAATTCTAACTTTTTGGCGTAATTGTAAGCAGAATCGTAACTAAAGTTTTTATATTCATTAAATAGCAGCTCATACAAGCCGTATTTCTGTCGCAGATCATTAACCTTATTCAGTTTTTTGTTTAGCGCTTCAATCCTGTCTTGTTTCTGTTTAACAAAAACATCTTTGTCTGCTAAAACAGCATTTAATTTATTGAGCAGGCTATCTGTAGAAGTTTGAGCGTAGGTAAAGTGCGACGCACAGAAAAACAAACAAAAAAGAATAGAGAATCGGGACTTCATTTATAATTGGATACCTTAAAGATATAAAAAACTTTCAAAGTTATATCTCCGCAGCAAAAGACAAGGTATCCAGGGTAAATTTATTTCCATTTTTTCTTCAACAAATTAACACATCACAAAACATCGTCATCTCCTCAACTCCTGTTTTTCCGTTTCAATGCAGGCAGACGATATCTATAAATCACCAACTATTTTATCAGCTTATTTTGGACGCTATAATTTTTTTACTGTACTTTTACTAAAGGATGATATACCATTCATCCACAACCAATTAGCACATACCTCCCTTTTTAATATTAACGTTGTACTGATCTGTTTTAACCGGATCCAGTTAGATAATATATTTCACACTAAACATAAAACCATGAAAAAATTATTGATAACCACTCTTATTTGCTTGATTATAACCAAAGGTTTATTTGCCCAGGATTGCCTGCACTATTTGTATCTGCAAAAAGACAAAATCATTGAAATGACTGGCTATAGTAAAAAGGGCGACGTTCTTTCAAAAACCTCAGCAAAAGTTATTGATGTAAAAACAGCAGGAGGAACAGCCACCGCAAATGTGGTAACCGATATATTTGATAAAAACGGAAAACAATTGGGAACAACAAACACGGATTACAAATGCGATGGCAGTAGTGTAAGTGTACAAATGCATTTTGATGGCGACAAGACACAAGACAAATCAGCCACCATGAATATAAACGTGACCGGCAATATGACCGAGCAATACCCTCTGGATATGAAAGTAGGCGATCATTTAAAAGATTACACCTCGCAGGTACAAATGATTCATGGCACTACGGCAACCGTTAAAGTAACTGACAGAATAGTTGAGGCCAAAGAAAACCTCACCACACCGGCTGGCACATGGGAGTGTTTCAGAATAAGCTATAAATCAACAATAACTACCACCGTTGCAAAAAGTAGTTCTGATACGGCAAACAAATTCAATGCAGTTTTTAATAAATTGGGTATCAAACCACCATCATCAACCAACGAAACTACTATTTGGTATGTGCCCGGTTTTGCAGTTATTAAAATACTAACAAAAAACGGATATATTGAATTAACAGGTCTTAAATAAAGATAGCTGTTACCGCCCGGCGGCCCAGAAAATAGCGTTGGTAAAAATTTTCACGTAAACCGGGTTATCAAAAAGAGTCGGTGAATGCCCCATAAAGATATAGATATTGCGGGCCTTAAAATGCTCGTTTGTCCAGATTACCGGATGATCGCCCATTTTTATATCGCCTTGTGGCTGATAGGTTGATTCGTTAACGCTGGCTATAACATGCACATTGGGGCGCGGGCTTTTGTTATAGGTATACCATTCTTCTTTTTCGATAGTGAAAGATGCAGGCACATTTTTCATAACCGGATTACCGCTATCCTCCACATTAACTGTTCCGCTGGCGAAAGTAGCTATGTAATTTTTGAAGGTGATATCGCCCATAAACGTCGAAAACCATTGCCACATTGGGTAGCCATCAAACTCACCCAAAAGTGTAGCATGGTGAAAACCTATCCACCCTCCCTGTCCGCGTTCAATATAATTTTGAAATGCTGTTACCGCTTTAGCAGTCCAGGCATAGGGCGCATAATCCAACTGGATAAACAACTGGTAATTGCTCAAAAAGGCGCTATCTATTTTGTCTGTATTTTGAATATAATCAATGGTAAATCCGCTATCCACAGCCAGCTTGTCTAACCAAATTTTTGCCCTTTTTGAATACTCAATATGGTGCCCTCCATTTTCATAAAGCGCCAATACCTTAAAGTGCTTTGACGAAACCTGCGCAATAACATTGGTACCTATTAAAATGCTTGCCAGAGTAAGGAAAACCAGTTTTTTCATTCGGGATATTTAACTACCCCCGAAAATAGAACAATATTTGGTTATGCCAAAGTGATGCAATTTAATACCTCTATCATTTTGATCGTTTTGTCCATTTCCAATCCCGCACTTCTGGCATATCAATACCGTTCTTTTTGATATAGATGCTATGCTCAATCAATTTATCCTTTAGCTCCTGTTTTAAATACGCAGTGGTATCGCCTAATTGCGGCAACCTGTCTATTACATCAAGGGCCAGATTAAAGCGATCCATCTCGTTTAGCACGGTCATATCAAACGGTGTGGTAATAGTTCCTTCTTCTTTATAACCCCGTACATGAATATTATCATGGTTGGTTCGTTTGTAAGTAAGGCGATGAATTAACCAGGGATAAGCATGAAAAGCAAATATTACGGGCTTATCTTTAGTAAACAACGAGTCGAAATCCTTATCGCTTAAACCGTGGGGATGTTCGGTTTCCGGTTGTAACTTCATCAAATCCACCACATTCACTACGCGTATTTTTAAATCGGGTAATTTTTCTTTTAGGATGGATACGGCAGCCAGGGTTTCCAAAGTAGGCACATCCCCGGCGCAGCCCATCACAACATCGGGCTCAATGCCTTCGTCATTACCGGCCCAGCCCCATATACCTATCCCTTTGGTGCAATGAACCGTTGCTTCGTCAATAGTTAACCACTGCGGCGAGGGGTGTTTGCCTGCCACCACCACATTTACATAATGCTTACTTTTTAAGCAATGATCCATTACCGATAAAAGGCAATTGGCATCGGGCGGGAGATAAACGCGAACTACAGAAGCCTTTTTATTTACCACATGATCAATAAAACCAGGATCCTGATGCGTAAATCCGTTATGATCCTGCCGCCACACATGCGATGCCAGCAGGATATTTAATGAGGCAATTTTTCGTCGCCATTGCAGCCCGGCAGTTACCTTAAGCCATTTGGCATGCTGGTTAAACATGGAATCAATAATATGAATAAAGGCTTCATAGCAATTAAACAAACCATGCCTGCCAGTAAGCAGGTAGCCTTCCAGCCATCCTTCACATTGATGCTCGCTCAGCATTTCTATTACGCGGCCATCAGCCTTTAAAAACTCATCGGTATCCATTACCTCAGCTTGCCATTGCCGGTTGGTAACTTCAAATACAGCATTCAGCTTGTTTGAAAGCGTTTCATCCGGCCCAAATAACCGGAAGTTTCTTCCTTCCTGATTCATTTTAACAATGTCCCTGATAAATGTTCCCAAAACAAGCGTATCTCCCGGTCCGGTTTGCCCTCTGTCTTTTAATTCGAGTCCGTAATCGCAAAAATCGGGCATACGCAACTCTTTCAGCATTATACCACCATTGGTATGCGGGTTGGCTCCCATTCTGCGCAGCCCTTTTGGCGCCAGATCCTCCAATTCGGGTATAAGACGACCATCCTCATCAAAAAGCTCTTCGGGCTTATAACTCTTTAGCCAATCTTCCAGCTGTTTTAAATGCTCGGGATTACTGGCCGGATCAGTTATCGGAACCTGGTGCGCCCTGAAAGTACCCTCAATAGGCAAACCGTTAACAAATTTTGGGCCCGTCCATCCTTTTGGGGTTTTTAAAATTATCATTGGCCATTGGGGTACTACTCCAGGGCAAAATTTTATTTACGTACACCTCAACCGCATCATTAAAAAGTATGATCTGGATATG
>Ga0206833_1007_pt1 | contig 59958 bp, 58 predicted proteins | sample Alteio_BWOrgCont_32_FD_152891 | JGI IMG/M metagenome (GOLD analysis project Ga0206833, IMG submission 152891) | Enriched cells from forest soil in Barre Woods Harvard Forest LTER site, Petersham, Massachusetts, United States -... | ecosystem: Environmental > Terrestrial > Soil > Temperate forest >... | reverse complement strand
CAATGAAGCTCCCGATCCGTTCGCGCCCGATTGCCGACGGAGGCGTTACTTTGGAGTTAAGCCAATTTGTTTCAATGGTTTGTGGCAACGCAAGTGAGGGCGCTATTGCCACTTATTTGTGTCCTTCGTTCGGTTCGCTTCCATGCCTTCATCATGCCGGGGAGCGGACGCCATCTTGATGAACATATTTGATGACTTCCACATCGGACATTGCGATTAAGCCATCGTTGACCATCTGCTCCAACACCGGCAGGAGTTTGTTGACGTTCTCGTGCGTATCTACAACCGACACCATAATCGGACGGTCGGATGATCTGAGAAGATGTGCTTTGTGAATCAGCGTGCTGGCACCGTAGCCTTCAATGCCGCGATAAACCGTTGCTCCGGCAATATCGAGTTCCCGGCACTTCTCGACAATTGCCTGGTAGAGTGGCTTGCCATGCCACTTGTCGTCTTCTCCGAAGTGAATCCGGAGCATCTTGGCTTTACCTTCGAGTTTCATGCGCGTGTCTCCTGACGCCGCTCGGTCTTCTCGTAATCGTGCGTGTACTTGATGACTTCCACATCGGAAAGCACAACCAAACCCTGCTGCACCATTTCATCGAGGATGGGCATGAACCCCTTAAGCTTCTCTTCCGTGTCCACGATAGAGAGCAAGATGGGCCGGTCATGCGAAAGACTGAGTGCTGCATCTTTATGGATTCTCCGATTCGCGCCGTAGCCCAAGATCCCACGGTAAACCGTGACCCCCGCAATATCATGAGCGCGCAAACCCCCTACGATGGCTTCATACAAAGGCTTGCCATTCCACTTATCATTTTCGCCGACGTAGATCCGCATCAATTTGGCTTTGGTTTCACTTTTGAGAGCGGGTTTCCCGGTCACAGCCGTTTGTTCTTTCTTTATTTTTGTCTCGGCCGGCTTCACGATGGTCGTATCGTGCATTTCAATCAGGCCCGTCCCGGCCATGGCTCGCAGCTTGGGCAGCAACTCCGTAACTTTCTCCGCAGTTTCGATGAACTCGATCTTGATGGGCAAACGGGTTGCGAGATCCACGAGTCGAGTCGTCTGCATTTGGTGATCGGAGCCAAATCCGGCAATCCCTCGTGTCACGGTTGCGCCCGATACGCCCCGAAAAAACAGAAAGTCGAGGATGGCAGCATAGGCCGCACTGCCGTGATAGTGCTGGTCCTCTGCAACGTAAATGGCGACCTTCTTAGCAGGTTCAGATGTGAGCACTTTCCCTCCTCGGCTCTACAGCACTCGCTGGCTGGCAAGAATTTCATCCGCACGTCCTAGTATCCCACCACCAGTGTGAATCTCTGCCAGAGCCGATTGGAATTCCTTGAGCACGCGACAGATCGGGCACGCCCCATTCATCCATGCCTGACCGGCATTGATCTTGTGCGCTAATGCTCCACCCTCATGCTATCGCCCTCCCTGCAACCACCCCAACCCAGACAGCTGCAAATCCAACCACCACGCTCAAAGTGATATTGAGCACCGCCGTCAGAAGCTGACCGTCCTGGAAGAGTTGAAGCGTCTCATACTCAAAGGCCGAGAAGGTCGTGTATCCCCCAATGAAACCGATGGGGATGACATATCGCCAATTCGGGCTCCAGTGTGCCTTCGTGGCCAGCAAAGGGAGAACCATGCCGATCAAAAATGAGCCCGTGACATTGATTACAAAAGTGCCGTAGGGAAATCGAACGCCCATTCTGCCGCCGATAAAGCTTCCGAGCCAGAAGCGCAAGACTGAACCGAGAAACCCTCCGATTCCAACCATCAGATACTTGATCAAGTTGTCGTCTTCCTTTCGTGCTTGCTGAATTCTTCTTCCGGAGAATGCATCTGCTACGAGCGAACGCAGAAAAGCGCGCGTCCCGCTTAATGTGAGACCGCCTGCTCGTACTCATATAAACCGAGGAATCTCTTGGGAATTAGAAGATGGAGGGGAAACTCTGAAATAAACCCCTACCAAGAGAATTCCTTCTTCTTCGTAGGAGTCATCTGCCCAAGTCGGGCGGTTAAAGGTGAACTCCAACACCCAAAAGAATTATGCCAACCCATGGAGACGAAGTCAATCGTCGGCCTAAACGCTGCGAAATTTTAACGGCTTCGCACTGCAGGTAACTAATTCATAAGGAAGTGGAGGTAGAGCGGCTTCGGCGAATGACCAGTGCTGAAGAACTTCTCAGTTGGCAGGAGGTGATCCTTTCTGATTCTGGTATCAGCGTCGGCATCACCAACCGACAAGTGCGAGACCAACAAAAGGGCTGGCGGAGAGTGAGGGATTCGAACCCCCGATACCCGTTAAGGTATGCCGGTTTTCAAGACCGGTGCCATCAACCACTCGGCCAACTCTCCGCGTCTTTCAATAGATTATCAGAGAGCGAGTGCGATCCCTTACGCTCTGACATGCGGGAGAACCAACACGATAGTCCGGCTGCAAGGCTGAAAACTGAAAAAGAGAACATGCCGTGGCTCCGCCAGAAAACTGGGAATGGCGGTAAACTGGTTTGTGGAGCGAGGTTAGGAGCGTGTTGATAGAGGTCGCCAAGCCGGTGGCTTTCATTCTGTGCGTCGTCTCTTTGTACGCCCTATTCATTCACGCTTTTCTGCTTCCATCCAACGATATGCACGAGAAGATTTGCGATTGTCTTAGTCTGTTGATGTTGGCGGCCGGAACGTCGCTGATCAGCGGATTGATTTTCCAGCGCGCAACGGCCGGACCTAGTGTGCGCGGCGCACACCTCCTGGCCACACTTCCTGTTCAACTGTTTTGTTGGGCTTCGAGCATCATGCTCGTTCTCTTCCTCGTTTCCTGGTACTTGGAAAGCCACTGCATTTTCTATCGCGATGTACAATTCTGACGCTCGCGGCGAGTGAAGGGCGGTTATGAACAAATCTTCGGTCGAGGCTAAATCCTATATGCGCGCGGAGCACTTGACGTGATAGGGGTCTGGGCGCGGCGGCTGGGCCGAGTTGCAATCGCTATCGTCGTCCTGTTGGAATTGCTCTTTGTAGGGGATTGGGCGGTGGTGCAGTTTCGCATTTCGCGTGGAACAGCGTACGGCGTGGTCGAAGTCAATCAGTTTCTGGCAACGCCCCTGAAGGGCAGCAAGGTTGAATATGACCTGATGGGCACAGTGCAGAAGACGTGCACTCGTTCAATTTTTCCGCAGAAGGGGAATCCTTCGTGCTGGTGGCTGGAACGCCATAAATCGCAGTGGGAGTAAAAGCCAGTCGCGGAAAACGCATCCAAGTTCGGAAGACTCGAAGGTAATCATAAATCGGGTGGCGGGCGAGACAAGGATTATGATGGCGTCCTTTTTGAAGTCAAAAAGAAGATTCCGGTTTGGACAGCTCGCGAAACTTTCCGTCTTCGCGGCTGCACTCTCGTTAGGAGTGTGCATAACCGTACTCACGCCTGAAGCCCGCGGGCAAAATCCGTCTCCGACCGTCGGGCCATCGCAGGTTATCGAGTACCTATCCAAGACCATCGATTGGTACCGGCAAACCACTTCCTCCGAACAGCAAATCGCGACCAACCCGGTTGACTTGGCGTTCGCAGATAACAATCGTCGCACGGCCGATGAAGTTGTGCGCCTTGCGTTTGACTTTGGACGCCAACAGGAGCAGATGCTCTTGGCTCAGGCAAGTTCGAACCAATCGCAAACTCCGAACAGTAATTTGTCTCAGTATCAGAGTCTTGTCCAGGCCGCTGCCAAGGAGGATCAACAGGTCCAGCAGACTCAGTTGGAAGTGTCGCAACTTCAGCAGAAAAAAGAGACCGCGACTGGGAAACAACGTAGGGGCTTGGACTCGGAGATTGCGGAACTGGAAAGTGAGCTGGCGTTGATGCAGGCGCGCCGCGATGTGCTTCACAACATGATTGATTTTGTGGGACAAGCCAGCACGACTGGTTTGGGCACTATTGGGCTGCGGTCGCAAATCGATCAACTGGCGCGGTCCCTTCCCGCGTACTTAGGCGAGCCTTTGAATAAGGGCAACAACACCCAATCCTCGCCTCCTCCGCAATCAGCTCCCACAACGGCGTCGCTGAAACCCGCGCCGACTGGAATTTGGGGTTACATGGCCGATCTTTTCCGCCTTTCGCACAAAGAAAATGCCCTGAAACAGGAGATCACTTCGACGGATGCACTTGAACAAGAGGCGAGACAACTCAGCAATCCGCTGCTCGCCACTCTCAAGACGATGATCCAAAATGGGGATCAGCTCGAACATCAGGCGGATACGAGTGATCCCGCCACGCTGGCGCAAGAGAAACAAAAACTCGATCAACTCACGGCCGAATACCGGCAGATATCTGCAGCTCTCATACCTTTGAGCAAGCAGGCCATTCTCCTCGATATTTACAAACGCAGCCTGAGAGCCTGGTATGAGACCGTCAAGAATGATTATCTGGAAAACCTCAAGAATCTGCTGGTGCGGCTCGGAGGTCTCGTCGTTGTCATCGGAGTGGTCCTCGGCATAGGCGAATTGTGGCGGAGAACCATTTTCCGCTACGTCCAGGACACACGCCGACGTTATCAATTCCTCCTGTTGCGGCGCATTGTCCTTTGGATTGCCATCGCGATCATCCTGGTTTTCACCTTCGCTACGGAACTGAGTTCGATAGTGACCTTCGCCGGCCTGATTACGGCAGGTGTCGCGGTAGCGTTGCAAAACGTAATCGTTTCGATCGTGGGCTATTTCTTTTTGATCGGCAAGTATGGAATTCGGGTGGGCGATCGCGTTCAGGTGGCGGGGGTGAAGGGTGAAGTTGTTGACATTGGCATGGTGCGGTTCCATCTTATGGAACTCGCCGGGGGAACGATGGATTCCGAGCCGAGCGGGCGGGTCGTAGCGTTTTCGAATTCGATCGTTTTTCAATCCACTGCGGGCCTGTTCAAACAGATTCCCGGAACCAGCTTTGTCTGGCACGAAATCAAGCTTACATTCGCTCCGGAAAGCGACTACCACACGGTGCGCGAACGCGTAAATCACGCGGTGGACGCCGCGTTTACCGCGTACCAGGACAATCTGGAGCGGCAGCGCCAGGAAATGCAACGCAGTCTGACCTACGTCTCGGCCTCCGCACTGAAGCCGAAAGTTACCCTGCATTTTGCCACGTCAGGAATCGAAGTTTTGATCCGCTACCCCGTGGTGCTGCAGAAGGCGGCTGAGATCGACGAACATCTGATGCATGAATTGTTCGCCGAAGTGGATCGAGAACCAAAGCTCAAGCTGATTGGAACCGAGGTTCCCGAGACCAAGGCAGCCGCCTAGCTACAGTGCGCGAATCGTTTCGCACAGCGCGGTCACAACTCGGCTGGGCAAATGCGATTGTCGTTCGAGCGGGCCGCGTTTCGACAACGTTGACGCAACCCGCAGATACGCATGCCTGACTGGAACCGGTTTCACAAATAGGTTTATTCTTGGACATGGCGCAAATGCAATTCTGTTGGCAATCGAGCACGAAGCATGACGAAATCTGATTATTTCCTGCCTATCGTTTTCGCGGTCTCTTTCTCAGTCGCTACGCTGACCCAATGTGCGCATGCGCAAGCCCAAGGCAGCTCTGATGCTTCGAGCCAATCGTGGACCGCGACGACCCAGCAGCAAGTGCCCAGCACTGACAATCCCACCAGAACATCAGAAACTCACACTGAGTCCGGCGGCCGCACTATCGATGATCGGCATACGGAAAACATAGGGATGGACGGTCACTATCAGTCCTATCTGGATGTGCAGAAAGAATCCGTCAAAGTTGATGCCAACACCACCCTAACCGTTGAGCGCACGTTTGGCCGAGATTCCGATGGCCGGAAAGCCCTGGTTCAGGTAACCGAAGAGGAAAGGCGCACTTTGCCGGGAGGCGAAGTGAAAGTCGTGCGCACGACATCGGATCCCGACGCTAACGGCACTCTGCAGACTGTTCAACGAGAAATTCTGGATACGCGGCAGATAAGCCCCAACGTAGAGGAGACCAAGAGCACGCTTCTGACTGCCTCACCGAACGGCGGTTTAACCCCATCCGTACAGACTACGGACCGCGAAACCAAGACTGGCGATCACAATATTGACTTTCGCAAGTCCACTTCGCTGCCTGACTCCAACGGCAACTGGCAGCTCAGCGAAGTTAGAGAAGGCACCGTCAAGGACGCCGGTAAGGATCGCACGAAAGAAGAGCGCATCTTGCGCCCAGGAACTGACGGGAACATGTCTGTAGTAGAGCGGACAGTAAGCAAGCAGTCGGAAAATGCCGCGGGCGAGAAACGTGAGACGGTGGCAACCTACTCAACCAATCTTCCGGGGACTCCGATTGACGATAGCCTGCACTTGAACCAGGAGGTTACGACGGTTCATCGCAAGGCCGATGGCGTCCAAACCACGCAGACGCTGATAGAACAGAGAAACCCGGCAGAGCCGAGTGGCACCCTTCGAGTTACACAGGAGGCTATCGACATCATCCGATCCGGAGCCTCCGGCACAACCCGACAAACGGACACGCTGCAGTCACTAGATTCCAACGGCGAGCTCGGAGTAGTGTCTGTCGACACTCGAAAGCAAGACAACTCTCCTGCGGTCCGAGTGGACATTGCGCCGACTAAGACGGCTCCTCTCGCACCCGCTCACTAACCGCCCTTCTACTTGGTCACGACGCCACAGGCAATGCGAGCGCCGGAGTTTCCCGACGGATCGGTCTTCATGTCATCCGCGTCAGCATGGATGACCAGCGCAGTTCCGCCGTTGCTGAACAGCGAGTGGCTGTTGCTTGCATCGCCCAGAACCACGTCATTGTCAACCAGCTTGACCTTGGCAGTGCCCTTCTCGGTAACGGTGAAGTTCATCATGTCACCCGCGTGATGTCCGTCGGGATTCTGAAGACCGTGCTTTTTCGAATCTGGATTAAAGTGCGGTCCCGCTGACTTGAAATCGGGGCCATCGCACTTGGCGGTCTGATGAAAATGGATCCCGTGTGTCCCCGGAGGAAGGCCATGCAGATCGAGTTTGAGCCCCACACCCGTGCCCTTCGAACCGGTTCCGCTTTCCGATATCGTAATTGTGCCCACGCTATTGCCTTGGGCATCTTTCATCTGCACCACAGTTTTGGCCGCGCTGGCAAGCGACCAGAAAATTATCGCTAACGTTACGGCGACGATGAAAAATCGTTTGTCTTTCATGGCCCCAGATTATAACCAAGCTGCGGGCTCCACGCCATTTCCTCACAATACGCGCCAAGAGCATTTTGGGTTACTTTGGCGTGGCGTTCACAAGTTTTCCATTTTCGTTTGCAGTTCTCGCGCAATCCACTCAGCATCGCTTCCCGGCTCGTATTGAACTGGTGCGCCGATCCTTACTTTCACCCGACCTGGACGCGCAAATTTCTTTCCTGCCTGTTTAAGCTCGAACAGGCCATCAATGCGCACAGGCACGATCGGAATTTGCAGGTTCTTCGCTAGCAGTCCGATTCCCGGGCGGAACGAAAGTAGTTTGCCATCGGTAGTGTGACGACCCTCGGGAAAGACGAGTAGGCTGTAGCCGCGATCTACGGACCCTGCGGCGTAGGCGAAGCTCCCGCGGAATCCCGCCTCGCGAGGCAAAGGAAAAAGATTGAGCAATGACACACCCAGTGTCCACTTCACGCGGTCGTAAACCTTGCCAACAAAGCCTCGCGTAGCAGGCGGAGTGCGCAGGATCTCAAGTGCCTCGCCGCCGGTCGCGATTGCCAGCTTATGCCGTAGACGAGCGGGAAGAGCGGTCAGAACAAATCCCGGATCGACATCACCGATGTGATTGCAGATCACGAGGACCGGTCCTCGCACTCCGCGCAAATTCTGTCGGCCCTCTACGCGAGGCCATCCCAAAATAAAAACCGCAGGTCGCAGCAACAGATAATGCACCGCAAGACGAACCCAGGTAACCGGCCAGCGCTGTACCCAGCGCGGGTAGTGGTAGGAGGTTCGCGGAGGAAGCTTGCCCTGCAACATTCGCTCCAGCTCGCCAACCGTATGCACGGCCGCAAAGCTGGTCTCGCTGAGATCAATCTGATAACGATCTTCGAGCGCGCTCAATAACTCGACGCGGTCGAGCGAACTGAGGTTCAGCTCAGACTCGAGGTTCGCACCCGGCGCGAGCTGCGATGGCGAACGTTTTGTGATTCGCGCAATCAATTCGGCCAGTGGACTCGGAGGCATCTGGTCACGAGATTTCTGAGCCAACTGGGCTTGCACGGCCTGCTGAATTGCGTTTCGGAGCGGCTTCTGTGTCGAAGTGCGCGGAAAATCTTCCTCTGGCCATACGACCCACGTGTGCATACGCTGGTACTCCGCCAGAGATTGGTTTGCGTGCTTCACGACGGGTTCAGGATCGGCGTCACTGTTTCGCAGTATGATTACGGCGCATGGCTCTGCATTTCCGTTACGCGGCAACGGAATCACGATAGCCTCCTCGACCTCCGGCTGGCGGCGCAACGCCGCTTCCAGATCCTCGGGATAAACGTTCATTCCGGCCGGCGTCACGATCACTTCTTTTTTTCGTCCCTTGAAATAAAGATTGCCCTCGGCATCAAGTTCGCCGACATCGCCGGTGCGATACCAGCCGTCTTCCGTCGCGACAGAACGCAGCTCGGTTCCATTCCAGTAGCCTGCGGCGACTCCGCCGCCGCGGACCAGAATTTCTCCATCTTGCGCGAGTTTTATTTCGCGCCCCGCAAGCACTTTGCCTATCGAGCCTTTGCCCAGTCGAAAAGGATGGTTCACGCTTATGAGGGAGGTTGTTTCGGTCAGGCCGTAGCCTTGAATCGCGGCGTATCCGAGACGTCCCCAGAATTCTTCGGTGTCGCGGTCGAGAGCAGCGCCGCCGGAGATGAAAGCCCAGAACTTCCATCCGAACTGACGATGGATGCGGCGGAAGATCCACCAGCGGCGTAGAAAGTGCTTACCTTCGGAAGTTTGAAATATTTCGCGGAATTGCTTTGCGTGACCCTCGTCTTCGAGATCGCGTTCGATCTTTTCTTTCAGAGATTGCAACACGCGCGGCACCGCGACCAATACGGAAACGCGCTCGCGATGGATGGTTCCGATCAGGTCCGCCGGTTTGAATGTGTTTTGAAATATCACCGTGCCGCCCATCAGTTGAGGCAGAAAGATTCCCAGAAATTGTCCAAACACGTGGCTGAGCGGCAACAAGTTTAAGAAACGGACCGGATGCACCCATCGTTCGTACTTAAGATATTTCCTAATCTCCAGTTCCAACGGTGCAATATTCGCCAGAACATTGCCATGCGTGATTACAACTCCTTTGGGCTCGGCCGTCGTGCCCGAAGTGAAGACGATTTCCAGCGCGTCCGTGGATTCGACCTCGGCGGTCCGATAGGCGGTCGGCGCATGCGATTTCAACGCTTCCGGCAATTCTTCCAAAGTGAGTGTCGGGATCGACTGCTGCACGTGGTCACGCGAGCACACCAGCAACTTGGCTTCGACCTGTTGATGCACTCGTAAAGCGAAGTCGGGGGTTGCGATATTGTCTATGGGCACGACCGCAACGCCACGCAACGCGCACCCCAAAAACACCGCAACCCATTCGGCCGAATTCGAACCCCATAGCAAGATCCGCTCGCCCCTCGTAATCGAACGAGCATCCAGTTCACGGGCAAATTGAAACGCCAGGTCCGCGACTTGGCGATACGACCAGCGAGCAGTGCGATATCCGTGAGGCTGCACGTAGGCAGTCTCGTTCCCTTTTTGCAGAAAATGGTCGAGATATTCGAAAAGCGAGCGGCGCTCCACGTACCGATGTTAGCGCCTTACGGGCCGGTCGAGTTGGTAAAGCGATCTAGAGTGCATCTCCTAGCTTGTAAGGTACCCGGATTGCAGCCGTCATGTAGGCAGCAGACTATTCTCGTCCCACCCCCAGAGCGTCGGCCACTCGATTGATGTAGTTGAACCACGATGCGATGAGAGTGATCTGCACAATTGCTTTGTCGTCGAAACCAGCGCCCCGCAGGCGATCATGATCGTCTTTCCATATTTTGGTGGCATCTTTGGTGAGTTTGACCACGTACTCCAGCATGACACGTTCTTGCTCGGTGATGGGGGCGGTCGTGTAGTCCCGCTTCAGCGCTTCAATCAGTGTTTCATCCAACGTTATTCGGCGCAGAAACTCTGCGTGGGAGTCGATTCAATACACGCACCGGTTAGTGACGGATACCATCGTGGTAATCATTTCGTGCTGCCGGCGACTGAGCGGCAAATCGGGCGACATGAGCGTCCCAAAAGTCGCGAAGGCGTGATAAAGCGCTTCTGGAATCAAGCTGTGGGAGGCAACGATCGATGAACCACCGCCCTCGACCGGATGCACCGGCGTGGCGTACTCCTTGGGATAGAGCAATTTCTGATCTTCCATCGCTTTGCGCAGCTTTTCATCCGCCTCGGAAAGAGGAACGGTGCGGATCCAGGTCATAAAAACTCGCCTCCACTCGGGGGTCTTGCCGTACAATTCGTGGCCAGTAAACCTACATTGAAGCGGTGTGATGTGCCAATACCCAAATTGTATTAGTCGGGCTTGGCGGACAGATTCATCTCGCGGGAATCGTCCGCGCGGAGGATCGAGTCGATGAGAATCGTAGTGTGGAAGGTCTTGCGCCGTCGCCCAAGCCGCTGTTGCTGGTCTTCTTGTTCTTTGTGTTGGCCGCAGTGTGCCGGGCGTAGAGAGGATTTTGTTATTTTCACGTCGGCGCTACATTTCCCGCCGCCAAATGGAAAGTCCGCGTGCCCCGAGAGCCAGCACGCCAAGCGTTAGGGGTTCACGAGAAGGCGCCGCGAAAGACTCCCTCGGCTCTTCTATGGCCGTGTTGTCCGGACCCTTTGTCTGTCCGGCTTTGATTGGCTTGTTCGCGGTCGTATCGTAGGCGTAGCCCGTGAGCGTGGCAGTGATAATTTGCGGCACCTGGACCTGCACGTTCAGCCTGACCCAACCGAAGTGCGTCTGCCCCTTGATCTCGAACTTCACTCCCAGATAGCGATTTTCGACGTTGACCCAGCTTCCGCCCACACCGGAGGTCCCAAAGCTACCCAGCATGACCGCCATGTTTTGAGTAGCGCCGCGCCATAAATTCTTGGGCCCGATCTGCATGCCGGGTTTCATGGCCACCGCTCCATAGACGTTGTATACAACCTCATTGGCTCCCGCCATTTTGGCATTGAGAAATTGCGTGCTACTGCAAAAGCTGTCGCTCGTGCAGTGGTGGTGATGCTTGTTTACGATAGTCAAGTCGGCGGTTCCGTCGCCGGTGAGATCCAGGTTAAAGCTGGCGCCATCGCCAATCACCCGGTGGGCTTGCTTGTAAACGATCTCCCCCTCTGATCGTGCGGTCAACGCCAAGATGCTCACTCCAGCGGCAGCCGCCGCGAGCGCGTATGCAGTCAACTGTTGTTGATAGGCTGGAGCGAGGTTCCCGACTTTCACAGTACGTTTGACGCGTTGCCTCATAGGGTCTCCTTCGTCGTTGCTGTCCATGCTGCTAGCGAGTGAGCTTAAACACCGTTCCACACCCCGCGCCGTTGAAGTTGTTGCAGCTCAAATCACCGCCCACGCCTGTGGTACCGTAGATGTTCCCGGCTGAATCAAGGGTCACTCCAGCTCCGGGAGTTGATCCCTCCGTCCCTCCGCTGAATTCGTGCAGGATGGTGTCCTTGCCAGTGGGATCCAGCATGAAGACAGCGCCACAGCCAGACCCGCAATTCTGATTCCCGCCTTCCGGAGTAGTCCCGTAGATATTTCCTTTTTCGTCCAGAGCAAGAGCTGCGTATATCGGCGGGAAATCAGCTCCGCTGCCGGTGAAGCTGTGCAGGATTGTCTCCTTGCCAGTTTTATCAACTTTGTAAATCGTACCGCAGCCGTTCTCCGCAGATGTGCAGTTTGGACCTGTTCCTCCTTCAACGGTAGCGCCATAAAGATTGCCGTCGTTGTCGCGGACCACGCCCGACCAGGGGTGTTCTCCGTCGCCCCCGGTCCCAGTGAAAATGTGTAACACGGTTTTCTTCCCGGCCGGATCTAACTTGAAAACCGTCCCGCAGCCGTGAGGCGAATAGCAGTTGGGGTCGCCTCCGTACGCAGTCTCGCCATACAAGTTTCCTGCCGCGTCACGCACGATGGGCCCCGAGGGATAACCGCCGTCTGTCCCTCCCTTGAAGGTGTACAACGCAGTCTCCTTGCCGGCCGGATCCAGCTTGAACACGATTCCACAACCTCCTCCGAAGCACCCGCCGGCCTGGCCGCCGGTCACGGTTGTGCCGTATAGGTTGCCCTGCTCGTCAAGAATCACTCCGTTGGGATTGAACCCGTAGGACTTGGCCGCTCCACGAAAGCTATACAGAACCGTTTCATTTCCTTTTTGGTCTACCTTGAACACCGCCCCTTGACCGTAGGAACCGCCGTATGTGGTCGTGCCATAAAGCGTACCCTTGGCGTCTTGTATCACCGAATCCGGACGGTTTCCGTATCCCGAAAGAAAGCTGTAAAGCACAGTCTCTTTACCGGAGGAGTTGAGCTTGAATGCGGTCCCTTCGTAGGAAGCGCCGCCGCCGTAGCTGACGCCATAGATGTTGCCTGCGCCATCCAATAGAAGGGTACTGTCTGGAGCCTTGCCATCCGGCGGGCCTGCGAAAGAGTAAAGGACGCTGAAGGTCTGCGCTTGCGCCGGAAGCATCATGGAGAGCGCCATACATGCCACAAGGAGAATCTGTAGGCTGACGCGGGTGCAGCGTCGCCCCGTGAAAAATGGGAACGAGTCCATGACTGGCCTCCACGAGCGGGTAATCCAACCTCATCGCTCCGCCGTGCGCGCGCGATTATAGCCCATTCTGCAAGTGGCGCTCGATACAAAAGCCTACACGTCGTAGGCCAAAGCTGGCGCTGGCTGCATTTCGATCCGTGGCTGGCAGGCGTGTGGAAATCTGAAGAACAATGCCCTTGGGCCTTCAGAAACAACCTATTTTACGCCTGCGCTACCTGACTGAACTCTTGCCATCGAGATCACGGCGCCAGCTTCCACACCGTCCCAACGTTGTCGCTGCCACCGTTGAAGGTCGTGCCATAAAGATTGCCATTCGCATCCCGGATCACCCCTCCGTAAGGATTCACTCCATCCGTCCCCGCGAAGCTGTGCAGTATTGTGATCCCACCGCCTGTACTCAATTCATACACGGTTCCGTAACCCGGATTACCGCCCACTATGGTAACGCCGTACAGGTTGCCTGCGCCCAGAATCACGCCTGCGTAGGGAAATGCGCCGTCGTTCAAATCTGAATCGTGAAAGTTGTGCAGCACAGTCTCGCTGCCTTTGCTGCTCACCTTCCATACCATTCCCTCGCTGAAGGCTCCGCAGGCTTCGGCGGTGCCATATAGGTTCCCACTCTTGTCTATCGCGGGCGTTCCGAAAATCTCGCACCCATCCGACGTGCCCCCGGCAAAACTGTGCAGCACGGTAAACTTGCCGCTCTTACTCAACTTGTAAACCACTCCGAAGTTGGAAGCACCACCCTGCTGCGTGACTCCGTAGAGGTTGCCCTTCGCGTCCATCACAAGGCTCGTCAGATAGGGCTGCGCTCCGTCCGCCCCGGCAAAGCTGTGCAGCACAGTTTCTTTGCCAGTCGGACTCACTTTGAACACTGTTCCCAGTCCTGAAGTGCCGCCCAACTCTGTGGTACCGTAGAGATTCCCGGCTGCGTCCTGAATCAAACCTCCTGCGGGTATTCCACCGTCGTTGCCCGCCGTGAAGCTGTATAGCAATGTAATTTTGCCAGTCGGACTCAGTTTGAACACCGTTCCTGTTTCGAAAGTACCACCCGTCTCGGTGGCGCCGTACAGATTCCCCGCTTTGTCCCGAATCAAGCTTGTATAGGGAAGCCCGCCGTCGTTGGTTTCGTCGGTGAAACGATGCAGTATGCTCTCATGGCCGCTCGCATTCACCTTGAACACGGTTCCGCAGCCGACTCCGCAGCCGTTAGTTCCGCCAGCTGTGGTGGTGCCGTAAAGATTGCCCGCAGAGTCGCGGAACAAAGGCGCGTAGGGGCCTCTCCCGTCGCGCCCTCCAGTGAAATCGTGGAGCTTGGTGAAAGCTTGCGCCTGCGTCGTTTTGGTTGTCGCGACCGCTAGCGCGAACACGAGTGCTAATGTCAGCGCCGCGTCTCGCCCTTTTGAAACGGTTTCCGAAAGTTGGATGCGATGTTGTCCTGGCTTTGCCATGAGCAGCCTCCCCGCAAAACGGCAACTATCGTACCCCTCCTGCGCAATATGTCAACGGGATTTTCGGCCTATTCTCGGCGGACGCGAAGGGGTTGCATTTTAGGTCGCGTTTGCATAACATGAATACATATTCATGTTCATATTATGAACCTTCGATTCTTTTCCTATGGCCTTGGCATCTGGATCGTCGCTACCATCGCATTGCGAATCGCAGGACAGCACTTGCTTCGTCCCGGCGATTGGAAGGGCACAATTACCCTCTTCGCGATTAGTTTTCCGTTAATGGCCTGGCTGGTGCGTCGTCTATGCCGCCGCTTTCAGGCGCAGCCCGAGCAATGGCCGGCCGGCGCGATTTCGATTGCTCTGCCAACGCTCCTGCTCGATCCGTTTTCCAGCGCGTTCTTTCCGGTGGTGTTTCCGAACATGTCTCCCGAAGTGGCGGGCGTCTTCGGTGGGTGGATGCTGTGGTGCTGCGCCGGCGCCTTGATCGGCGTGACCATTCGTCCGGGTCCGCGAAAGTGAGTGTGCGTCCGAACCTGCTCGCGGGCGAAGACCTTCCACCAGAGCCGCGCCAGAAGCGCAGCTTGGAAAAGCGAGCCCGACTAAAAGCGGCGGGACTTGCCTGGTTCGGCGAAAAAGGTTATGAGAGCACTTCCATCGACGACATCGCGCGCCGGGCGAAGCTCGCAGTCGGTACTTTTTACCAGCACTTTCGCTCCAAGCGGCAACTGCTACTTGCGCTCATGGATGAGTTGCTGGAGAAGCTGAGCCAGCTTGACTTTCGTCCAAGAGGTATATGCGATGTGCGGTCGGTTGTGCGTGAGTTGTTGGCGCGCGCGTTTTCCCACGATCTCCGTTACATGGGCGCATACCGGGCTTGGCAGGAGGCGGTGCTTTCTGATTCGGAGCTGGCGCGAAAGCAAGCGCAGATTCACGCTTGGACGACCACGCGGGTCACGACTGTATTTCAACTCCTCCAACAACTGCCCGGCGCGCGGCCGGGAGTAGACGTTCCTGCGTTGGCCCGCGTGATGGACTCTTTCTTCTGGAACCTGCTCGCGCAAGCCGCGCACATGCCTGCAGTCGAACTGAATCAGTGGATCGATTCCGCGACGCATGTTATTTATCACGCCATGTTTTCCGACCCTCCAAAGAACCGCGGAACCAAATGAGTTTTTGCACCGCCTCGCGGGCGAGCATGCCGGCGCCTACCTTGGCAAGGGTTACCCGGTCGTACACTCCCTTTCGGTAACCCTTAGTAACCATACGATTCTGAGTACCCCGCCGTACAATTACCCTTGTCCTAAAGACCATCCCTGATATCAGGCGCAATTGCCGATGGAATGGTCAACTTGGGCACGTACTCTCGTGTCGCTGAAAAAGTTTTCGAACGAGAGACGAACCCGGAGCTGGAGTCCGCATTCTTATGGCGTTTGGTTTTGGCTTCAACAAGCAAAAGGTTCTCAGTGCTGCGGAGAAGTTTGTCCAGCAGGGCAAGTTGCCAAACGCGATCACTGAGTACGAAAAAGTCCTCAAGGCCGACCCCAAGGATCTCACGGTAATGAATACCGTGGGCGACCTCTACTCGCGTCTTGGCAACTCCGAAAAGGCCGTGGAATGCTTCAAGAGCGTTGGCGACGCTTACGCTTCGCAAGGCTTCACCGTCAAAGCGATTGCCATGTACAAGAAGCTGAGCAAGCTGCAGTCGTCGCTGGAGAGCGTGCTCAGGCTGGCCGAACTTTACACCCAGCAAGGTCTCTTCAATGATGCGCGTGCTCAGTATTTGCAAGTCGCGGAAGAATTTCTGCGTGAAGGTCAACTGGAACAGGCAGTAAGGATCTTCCAGAAGACTCTGGAAATGGATCCCGAGAACGTCGCCATGCGGACGCGGCTAGCGGAGGTTTATGTCCGTTTAGGCAAGAAGACAGAAGCCTGGCAGATTTTCTCAGCAGCGGCCGAAACGTTGCGCGCCAAGGGACAACTCGGTCCAGCCGAAGAAATTCTGCAGCGCATGATCACGCTGGATCCGGGCAACGGCTACGCTTTGCTCATGCGTGGACGCAACGCATTCGACGCAGGCGACATGGCGGCTGCAGTCGAGTGTCTCGAGAAAGTTGCCGACCTCGACAGCCATCCCGACGGATTACGAACGTTGCTGCAAGCCTACCTGCAAACCGGGCGTTTGACTGAGGCTGGCACACTGGCGCTCAAGCTGCTCTCCGTTCACAACGACATCAGCGCAATTCTGTCCTATGCCGATGCCCTTATCGCAGCGGGCCAAGCCGAGGATGCTCTGCGCATTTATCAGCAGCACTCTGATCGGCTGTTAGCGGCGGACTCCGGAAAGATTCTGGAAAACCTGCATTCTCTGATCGGCCCGGTGCGCGACAATCCGCCAGCCCTCGAGATGCTGCTCGACCTGCTGAATAAGGCGGGAGAGAACACCCATCTCACTGAAGTCTATGAACTCCTCGCCCACGCCTATGTACAGGCGGGAGAACTGGAGAAGGCGCGCGACTACTATCTCAAGCTGACGCAACTTGAGCCCGAAAATCAGCTGCACGCCCGCAATTATCAGCAAGTCGTGGGCAAGCTCGGCACGCCATCCAGTTCGCACCTTATTACTCCGGAAGAAGGCGCCGTCATGGTGGACGAACTGGAAGCCACCGCACCCTTCATTGATCAGCGCTACGCGGATGATGTCGCGCTTTTCGTTCGTGCTGCTCTGACCGATGCAGAACTTTTCATTTCCTACAACATGCCGGCGAAAGCTTTGGGCCCGCTGCTTTCCGCGCTGCCCCAGGCGCCCCGCGATCTGCGCGTAAACCAGCGCTTAGCCGCTCTGCACACCCGCGCCAGCCGTTTCACCGAGGCTGCGGTTTGCTGCCGCACCCTGGAGAGTATTTACCACGACGCCGGACACCCAGACGAAGCCACTCGTTACGGTGAACTCGCGGCGAAGTACGAAGAACGCGCCTCTACGATTCCAGATCTCAGCCTGCCAGCGGCAATGCATGTGGCGCCGCCGCCGGCAATCCCTGAGGTTTTGGTTGCCGATGCCGCTCCAGAACCAACAATTGCGGAAGCTGCGCCAGCCGAAGCAGCGATGAGTGCTGCCGCGGGCACGGAAGTCTTTTTCCATCCTCCCGCAGCGCCCGCGCCCGAACCGCAAAATGCTGAGTTTGAAATCCAATCCGTTACTCCAGAATCTGCCGGCCCGGAATCCGTTGCGGCAGAGAACGAAATCGATCTTTCAGCAGAGTGGGAAGGTTCGCTCTCGGAGGAATCCGAAGCCAGCCCTGCACCGCAAGACGAGGCCGTCAAAGTCGCCGCAGCCGGTCAAGCGCCGGGCCCGGCTAGTCCGGAAGCGATCAACGAAGCTGTCGAAGAAGTTCGCTTCTACCATTCGAATGGGATGCACGAAGAAGCTCGCGCGGCGTTGACCAAGCTGGAGCACTTGAATCCACAGCCTTTTTTGCTGTCCGCCCTGCGCGACGAGATTGAGGCTGGTTCAGCGCAAGCTGCAACTCCAGAGGCCGAAGCCATCGAAGAGATTTCGGTCGCCGACATTCCAGCAGTGGCAGAGCCAGTGCCAGAGGAAGCTACGGCGCACGCTCCTGAACCAAAGCCTGGGGTTCTCGATGCACTTGTCAGCGACCTGGAATCTTCGCTCGGCGATGGTTTCCTGCCGCAAACAGCTGTCCATGAGCCAACTCCTGAACCGGAACCCGAACCGCGCCCGGCGGAAGTTGCTGCAGCGGACACCGAACATCTGCCGGCCGGAAAGCTGGACAGTTTCGTTTCCGACCTCGAAGCTTCCCTTGGAGACAGTTTCCTTGCGGAAGCCCCTGTCGCGAAAGCCGAGCCCCGAAGCAAGCTGCGCGCCGTACCAGAGACTGAGCCGCTGCCCGAGCCGGTTGCAGCAAAATCCGCACCAGTCATTCCAGTCACCGCTCCGGCCGCGCAGGTTCCGGCTGCGATGGCGGCTGCCGCAACCCAAATGGGCTCAGCCCCCGAACCGGCGACTGCCCCACCAATTTTCACCTATCAGCCTTCAGCTGTGCGGCCTTTAAGCAAGCCCGCATCGGGTACGCCCCTGCCGAAGTTTGATTCGGGCGCCGGAGTCGATCTTGCCGATATGTTCGGCGAGTTGAAACACGAACTCGAGGAAGACTCCGCTGCGGCCGACGAAGATTCGGAGACTCATTACAATCTCGGCGTGGCTTTCCGCGAGATGGGATTACTCGACGAAGCCATCGGAGAACTCCAGAAAGTCTGCCAAGCCGTCGATCGCGGTCATCCCTTCCCGCAAATCATGCAGACTTACACGTGGTTGTCCCAGTGTTTCCTGGACAAAGGGATGCCGGAAGCTGCCATCCGCTGGTATGAACGGGCTCTCAAGTTGCCCACCATCGATGCAGAGACGCGCACTGCACTACACTACGAGCTGGCATCTTCTTACGAGGCTGCCGGAGACAAAGCCGCGGCACTTAGCCATTTCATGGAAGTATATGGCAGTAACATCGATTACCGGGATGTAGCCGAGCGCATTAAGACCCTGAAGTCGTAGAATGTCCGAATGGGTTTCTATCCTCTTACGCTGGGAATGTACGTTCGCAGAACCCGGCCCACCACACCGGCTCTCTTCGGGAGCTCACAGTGACGGCGGATCCGAATACACCCCAAACCATTCCTCCGGCTTCCCTAGGGTCGAAGTTGCCTTCCCCGGAGCGCGGTGAGGCTTCGGCCACGGCGGTAGAAACTGCGCCGACGCGTCTCGAAGAAAGGCGCTACGCAGGCTTGGAGCTATGGCTGCATCGGATTACTGTGCTGACGTTTGGGTTAGTGTGCGCCGTCGTGGGCGTGCTTCTGGTGATTCTTCCCTGGAGACCGGAATGGACAGATAACCATCTTCTCATGGTGTACCCAGGATTGCGGGCATTCGTCGCTAACGGCTTTGTTCGCGGAATCTGCAGCGGGCTGGGAATCCTCGACATCTGGATCGGATTCTCGGAAGCAATTCACTACCACGAGGAAAAACATCCCTGAAGGCAAGCAAGTCCGAGGCGGCGAATTTTGCATTTATTCCGCACCGTCTGCGGGAAAACTAAGTTAGGAATTCACGGAAAGAAGAACTATGAGTGAAAGTGATTTGAAACGTATGCCGCTGGCCTACGAAAACGAAGCTTTTGTGAACAGTCCCGATGGGCGCATCCTGCGCATTCTGTCCGAGTACATGGAACCCATCGCCCGCTTTCGCCGTGAGCAGATTCAAGACACGGTCGTGTTCTTCGGCTCGGCCCGTTTCCACAGCCGCACCGCCTCCGAGGGCAAACTCGCGGAACTGGAATCAAACACGACGCAACTTTCTGGCAGCCAAGTCGATTCCGTCAGGAAACGGGCGCTTGCGGCCGTGGACATGGCGCGTTATTACGAGGATGCCCGCCAGTTAGCTTTTCTCTTAAGCAAATGGTCAGTTCAAATTCCCGCGCGCCGTCGGCGCTTCGTCGTCACCACCGGCGGCGGCCCTGGCATTATGGAAGCCGCCAATCTCGGTGCCCAGCAGGCAGGCGCGAAGACCATTGGTTTGAATATCGCTTTGCCCTTCGAACAGAGCCCCAATCCTTACATCACTCCGTCGCTCAATTTCGAGTTTCATTATTTCTTCATGCGCAAGTTCTGGTTCGCCTATCTTTCCAAGGCGCTGGTGATTTTTCCCGGCGGCTTTGGCACCATGGACGAACTCTTCGAAATTCTTACGCTCGCTCAGACCCAGAAGCTGGCCAAGAAAATTCTCGTCGTCATTTACGGCTCCGAATACTGGAACCGCTTGATCAACTTCCAAACCATGGTGGACGCGGGAACCATTTCTCCCGAGGATCTGGAACTTTTCAAGATCGTCGACTCGCCGGAAGAAGGTTTTGAATTTCTGCGCGACGGACTGACCAAGTACCACCTCGTGCAGGAAACAAAACAGAAGGGCGAATCGGCCGAACGAGCTCCCGAAATCGCCAAGACCAATCCCTAAGAGCTTGCTTCTCCTCTACATCACCGATCGCAAGCAGTTTCCCGGCGACGAGAACGCCCGCCAGCGTGCATTGCTTGCGAAGATCGCAGAGGCGGCTCGCTGCGGCGTCGACTTCATTCAGCTCCGCGAGAAAGATCTTCCCGCCCGCGATCTTGAAGCTCTTGCACGCGCCGCCCGACTGGGAACTGAGAACCGCGAACCGCCAACTGCCTTACTCATCAACTCACGTAGCGATATCGCCCTCGTGTGCGGCGCCGACGGAGTGCATTTGCCGGCGGACGATCTGCCGTCATCCGAAGTAAGAAAGATTTGGGTAAAGGCTGGACACGCAACTCGACCGCTAATCACTGTCTCTTGTCACTCTGCCGACGACGTAGCGCGAGCCGTTTCTGAGCAAGCCGATTTCGCCATATTCGCCCCAGTCTTCGAAAAAAAGGATGCCCCACACGTGAGCCCGGCCGGTCTCGACCAGTTGCGTGAAGCTTGTCGTCAGAGGATCCCCGTCCTCGCTCTCGGTGGCGTCACACTTGAGAACGCTCGCGCCTGTGTGGATGCAGGCGCGGCCGGCATTGCCGCCATCCGCTTATTTCAAGAGAACAACATCGCCGACGTAGTGCGACTGTTGAAAGCCTAGCCGGTCCATTTCTTGCCCGTCTTCAAGATATCCATCACCTTCGCCAGTCGTCGCACACGAGTCTCTTCCCGCTTGGCTCCATTGATCGAAAGCACGATTTCTTTCTGACTGGTAAACGAGAGCTTTTCCCAATTCGCTTGCGCCGTTTTGCTCTTGCCCAACTCTTTCTTCAGAATCGGCGGCACTTCCACGGTTCGCTGAGCATCGTCACGCTCCATGACCACGCTAACCGTGTCGCCGCCGTCGACTACCGCTCCTTTGCGCAGAGCCTGGTTAACGGGCATCCCGTGGCAACCGCCCATCGGCATCAGCGACGAGCGAAACGGAAACCCGTTGATGGTTCCGCGAACCGGCACTCGCGCCCGAGTACCAAACACTTTTACGACGTCGAAGGGCGGGTTCAACCACGACGCAGAAGTGCCTCGGCCTTCCAACTTCACCGTGAATTCAAGCTTCTTCATGCGATGACACCTCGGCAACCACGAATCTAAGCCGCTCCCTTCGCAGCGCTCTTCAAGTGAGTCAGCACTTCTTCGGCATGGCCTTCGGGCTTCACTTTGTGGAAGATGTGTTTGACCTTGCCATCCGGACCAATAATGAACGTAGTCCGAACCACGCCCATGACTTTCTTGCCATACATATTCTTTTCCTGGATCACGCCATACGCATTGCCAACTTTCTTGTCGGCGTCGCCGAGAAGCGTGAACGGCAGCCCAAATTTATCTTCAAACTTCTTCAAAGCTTTCGGTTCATCGGGAGAAACACCCAGCACGACCGCACCGAGCTTTTCCGACCTTTTGAAGGAATCGCGGAACTCGCAAGCCTCAATCGTACATCCGGGCGTATCGGCCCGCGGATAGAAATAAAGCACCACATACTTCCCCCGAAAGTCTTTCAGCGAAACCTCGTCGCCATTCTGGTCAGGCAAAGTAAACTCCGGGGCTTTATCATTGATATTGATATCCATGCGCATCTCTCCTTTTCGGTCAACTTCTCGATCAACGTTATACCGCACCGCCGGGTGGCGCGTCATCCTAGGCGTTTTCGCGCTGTGCACTTTTCTGCAAACAACGTTTCCTGTCGCCCTGCCTGCGCAAGTTGGCCACGCTGCAAAGACCAGCAAGGGACCGCGAGCTCTGGGTCTGCTTGAACTCGGTCCCAACGGAAACGCGCGCCTGATTCCCATCGCCATTCTAATCGACGGCAAATATTACGATGCCAGCGCGTACAAGGCCGCTCCAGTGCCCATGGCGCTTTGGGCCGACACGGTTTATGAAGGGATCCGCACCGGAGTTTCTATGGGACTGTTTACCGTAACGGCCCCGCAGCAAAGGAAAGATGAAAGCGGAGCGACTATATGGTGGGCCGACGGCAGATGGCAGACGGCGGAATCCATCAAGGCCATGGCAGCAAGGAAGAGGCCGGTGCCGTCGACGCCTCGCGGGATGAACGACGATGAGGGCCCTCCAGTGTTGCGGCGCGCCGGAGCCGAAAAACCCAAGCCGCCGGAAACGCCGCCTGCGCCAACAACACAGCCACCTCCAGCTAGCGCACCTGCGCCGACGCCCACCGCGACCCCGTCGGCAGCGCCTGGCGCGTCCGCAGCGTCTTCGCCGGCTACCGCACCGCCGTCGCAGAACGATCAGGCTCCAGCAGACAAAGATCGTCCGACCCTCAAGCGTGGCCAGGCCGGTGCTACATCCGCGGAGGAAGCCCAAAAAAAAGTATCGACTTCCGCCTCTGTCGGCGCAGGTACTGCGGCTGCCTCTCCGACAAGCCCGCCAACGACGTCTCCGTCGTCATCTGCGGCCCAGCCCGCGAGCCAGGCCCAGCTGATTCCGGCGATCTCGGATCCCCAACCGTCCGACTCGCTGCCTTATAACTACAAAATGAGTCCACAAGAAGAAGAACAGTTCCGCAAAAAAATGCTGGCCATGGCAGCGGACGAAATCCGAGCCCGCGCGGCACAGCTCGCGCCCGGCAGCGCTGCGGCAAAACCTGTTCAAGCTTCTTCGCCCCGAAGCAAAGCAACCGCAGCTAAGCCGGTGCAGCCCACTTTCGAAGACGTGCAACTTCATGTATTTGATCTGTCAGATATCAACGAACCAGAACTCGTGCTCACCGCGAAAGCCCGTATGCCACAGAGTTCGCACGGAAAAGACAGTACAAATCCAGGCCTGCAATACATGATCACCTTAGTAGTTCGCGACGATGTGAATGGCGAGCTTCACAAATCGCTAGCCAACGTAACCGACACTCAGCATCTCGATGTCATTCCGCGCCTCGACCTGATCGATGCCGTCGATGTCGACGGGGACGGTCGGGCCGAGCTTCTTTTCCACGAGGTCTCCGATACCGGCAGTGCCTTCGTGGTCTATCGCGTGATTGGGAACCAGCTCTATCCCCTGTTTCAAGGCTCGCTGTGAGAGTAAAAGTTCTGTCGCGATTTCACCTCTCCTGATCTCAGTTTCTGGACGCTCATGGCAATCCGATATAGACTCTGGTGAAGCTGCGCTGTTTCCAGCCCTTCCCGTGAAACGATGCCAAATAGTTCAAAACATTTAGAGCCACGCTGGCCTGTAATGCTCGCTCTGCTTGCCGTCGGCGGATTGCGCCTGTCTCTGCCCGAATCCCTGTCAGCGGGCCCTGACTGGATGCTCCTCGCTGTCGTCGCAGTGCTTCTGATTCCCACAACCTGGGCACGCCAGCGCGGTAAAGATAAGCTCAATAAGTTCCTGGGCTACCTGCTGAGCTCCATCGTGACTGCCGACATGATTTGGTCGCTTGGACTGCTGGTCGCGGGGCTACCCGCGCATCGGCAGTCTCCTCAGGAACTATTGCGTTCCGCAGCTGCCTTATGGATTACGAACATCCTGGTTTTCGCCTCGTGGTACTGGCGTTTGGATGCAGGTGGCCCACGCGAACGTGAGTTGCGCGGCGTGCATACCGACGGTGCATTCCTTTTTCCCCAGATGACGCTCGATCAGCAAGCCAAGCGCGAGATGGGAGAGCAATGCTGGAGTCCGGGTTTTGTGGATTACCTTTTTCTCGCCTTCAATACCAGCACCGCATTTTCCCCAACCGACTGTCCCGTCTTGTCGGGATGGGCCAAAGTACTCATGATGATTCAATCCCTAATTTCCCTGACCACAGTAGCTCTGTTGGCAGCCCGCGCAGTAAATATTCTCTAGCAGCCTGAGAGGCCCGAGTTTCCCGACTTGAAACCGCGACCGCAACTTCGTCCGCTTTTTCCTTGATTTTTCCCAACCACGTCCGATAACTTAGAGAGGTTAAGGTTATCTCAGAGATAATCTGTAAGTGTTTGACAACTTGATCGAGAGCGCAGCCCTCCATGCGCCACCGGCGCGGGTGGCCCAACCTTTATAACAATCAATAAATAGATCTGGGGTACCCAGTCCTTGCGCTTTTGCAAAGGGCGGTTGTGCGCGAAACGTCACATCCCGCGAGCAACCGGCAGCCTTAGAATTCCCGGATGCCGACTGGCCTGAAACCATACTACGGTTCGGGAGATCTCCACCTCCACAGCTTCTGCCGCGTGGGCACCTGCTCGACGGCGACGAGCCCACAGCATGCTAACTTTGGGATGCAGTTGGCAATCTCTACGGCGCGACGCTAGGTGGCGGAACCGGGAGCGTACTTTTCGTGATCTCGTACGCCGCTGCCAACATTCGCAGAGTTGCCGGCGATAGACGAGTTCTTGCGGGCGACGGATTTGCTCTAAGCGTTTGCTGACCCGAAGTGGCGAGTCTCCTCAGCACTAACGAGGTCGTATTTCGTTAGGATTGATCGTCGATCGGCCTCCGGTCCATAAAACATCCGCTTCGAAATAACAAATTGAAGATCTTCCCGTTGAGAAGCAACCCAGGTAACTGGCGATGATCCTTTAGAAAACTCTCGGTAGCCCGAAGCACTAGGTAGCGGAACTGCCGGACTGGGAAGTTGAGCCCGCCCAACTTGACCCCCGTGATCGCATTTGAGTTTTGCCGCATTGCGGGGGTCGCATTTCAATTTGCTTCTCAACGTAATAGTTCCGGCTCGAGGTTTGCGGCCTATTTAAGCGAGACAGAAAACACGCGACCTCATTTCCGAGGGCGAAAAAGAAAGGAAACAACATGAAATCCAGAATTGTCGGCTGGGATTGGTATGTTTCTGAGCAAGCCGCACCTCCAGACGCCACAACCGGATGGCGTTCTAGGCGTGCGGCTCGCATGATTCCGTGAAGGCAGCACCCGGTGGCAGGGATTAGCACCTTCTACGGGCGAACGTATGTGAAGACATGATGTGAAGAATTGACCCCAAAGACGCCGGCTCCGGACCCGACCGCGATATTTTTAAGAAGACCGGAAACCTGGACCCACGATTGGTTGCTGGGTTCAAAGCGAAAGATATCGTTGGCGAGGTTAATACCCCAGACACCGTCGCCGCTGGCCGCAATTTGCCCCAGCGTTCCGAATAGCTGAGGGAACGACTTGGTGTTGGGATCGTAGCGAAAGATCTGATTGTTGCTGTTGATCCCCCACACGTCGTTCACTCCCACAGCGATCTGCACCAGTGTGCCTGCAACTTGCACGAACGACTGCGTAGCAAAGCTGAAGTGGAAAATCTCGCCGGAGCTATTGAGGCCCCATACATCGCCTCCGCCCGTTACGACCTGGGTCAGGGAGCCTCCATCGAAACCGACGAACTGCTTTGTGCAGTAGTTGTATCTGAAGATTTGACTCGAGGAGTTGACGCCCCAGACTTCGTAGGGGTGGCAATCGTCCTGGTTGCCTATGCCGACAGAATTACGGCCGCGCCTACGCCGGGCTAGCGGACACTTTCAGCTTGATGAGCGCGTGGTACCTGGGTCCACAAAACGAGCTGATGCCAAAAGCGCGGACTGCTGCCTTGCGAGCGCTGGAACTGGATGAGAGTCTTGCGGAAGCGCACGCCTCCCTCGCCCTGATCCGAGAAAACTACGGTTACGACTGGTCGGGATCGGAGAAGGAATTCCGGCGGGCGATTCAACTCGGACCGCAATATGCGACCGCGCACCAGTGGTGTGCGGAGTTTCTTTCGTGGCAAGGCCGATTCGAGGAAGCGTTTGCCGAGAGCGACCAAGCGAGGCAACTGGATCCATTGTCGCTCATCATTACCAGTGATTACGCATCGATTCTGTATCGCTCGCGCCAATATGACAGTGCGCTGAAGCAATGCCAGTCAGTGCTCGAACTCGATCCCAATTTTGATCATGAGTGGATCTTGATGATTCCTTCCTATTTGCAGTTGGGCAGATATGACGAGGCGGTCAGCTTGTTCAACCGCTGGTCTGACCGCGAGCAGGGGCCATGGAAGTGGGCGTGGAGGCGGCCGTTTATGGCAGCTCTGGGCATGCGGAGGAGGCGCGCCGGGCGTTGGTGAAGCTCGAGCAGGTTTCTGGCTCGCGGGCTGACCGAACCCCAATGCTGTTGCAGGCTTATTCGGGCACCGGCCAGAAAGAACGGTTTATTGAACTGCTGCAGAAAGCTTACTCGGAGCACTCGAATGCGGTGGTGCAATCAAGTAGACCCGATGTATGACCCGATTCGGAGTGATCCGCGTTTCGAGGATTTGCTGCACCAGGTCGGATTGGAGTAAGAACTGCTTGGCTTTCGGCTCGTCGGCGGCAGGCGCGGAAGCCTTTTCAGGCCGCTTCAAATCCGCTGGCTTCCAGCGGACCCTTGTAGGGCCATTTTGGACGATGAATCCGCCAGTCAAAGCCCTGACCAAGGAGCTGTTGGCCCATACATATTTGTCGGAAGGCCCGTAGATGAGCTGCGCAGTGATCCGTACACGATCACCCGAAACGCTGGACGGTTGCCTCGATAATCCCATCCACATTCAGTTCGTGCGCAATTTTCGGTGACAGATGCGCGCGCGCGGCGCGGTGCATTTGGTGAAGTCCTCATTCCGACCGCAGCCACCAAACTGTTTCACATTCTGTAGAGATCAGGGCTGCTTCAGGAATTTGCCCTGTTCGAGTTCCAAGAATGCTTGCCGCAGCTGCTCTTGCGTATTCATGACAATTGGACCGTACCATGCGACCGGCTCCTCCAACGGTTTTCCAGAAACCAGAAGAAATCGTATGCCATCGTCTCCGGCCTGCACCGTAACTTCGTCTCCGCGGTCGAATAGTATAAGCGAGCGGTTATTGGCCTCGACTGGAGGCGTAGTGTCCAACCACTTCACGGCTTCCGTGGGTACGGTCAGCGGGCCGGACGCATTGCAAAACTTCCCGCTTCCGCCGAACACGTACGCAAACGCATGTCGAGTTGTCTCCACCGGCAAAGTTTTTCGTCTGCCCGGCGAAACAGAGACATCGAGGTAAATCGGGTCGGCCGCAATCCCATCTACCGGTCCGACCTTCCCCCAGAACTTTCCGCAGACGACGCGCACGTGCGTGCCATCGTCATCTTTAATCTCAGGAATATCCAGCGCCTTGACTTCCTGATAGCGCGGAGTGGTCATTTTGAGTGCCGAAGGCAGATTCGACCACAGCTGAAAGCCATGCATCCGGCCGGATTGATCGCCCTTGGGCATTTCCTGATGGATAATGCCGCTGCCCGCCGTCATCCACTGAACGTCGCCAGCGGCGATGGCGCCATGATTTCCCATGCTGTCGCCGTGTTCCACGGTGCCTGCCAGCACATAAGTGATCGTCTCGATCCCGCGGTGAGGGTGCCACGGGAAGCCCGCCAGATAATCGTCCGGGACATCATTACGGAAATCATCGAGCAAGAGAAATGGGTCAAAGTCCTCTGTGTTTCCGAAGCCGAAGGCGCGGCGCAAGTGCACGCCGGCGCCTTCGAGAGTCGGCTTCGATTGAATCACACGCTTCACCGGTCGAATCGACATTCATGAGTCTCCAGAAGGAAGTGTCCCGATCAAACCGATCGTGCTAGGTCGATGTGGAACTTCTTTACCGCGAAAATGGTAAGCCCGATAAAAATCAGCATGACAATGACCTGTGCGATCAGGAAAAGCGGCTCTTTCTGCGTCGGAGCCAAAGCGTGGACAGCCGGCACCTTCATAAAGGTTTGCACCACCAGGACGAAGACGTTGAGATAGAGCGCAATTGAGGCGGTGACGACATAGATCGAACGCCATGCGGCAGAGAGATGAAAGAAATAACGCGCTGGAATCGCAACCGCTAGCATCACCAGCGAGAGGATGGCAACGACATGTGACGGCAGCAAGCGATCAACCGGAAATCCGAAGCCGGTTACGCTCGTCAATACGGTGGTGATGAGAAAAAGCGCCGTCCATCCGTCGAACCGTTTCCCAGTGAGGAATCCAAACATGACAACTAAGCCCGAACCAATTCCAACCAGACTGATTAACACGTGCAACAAGGTGTAGGTCCCTGTGGACATGCCCAAGATCACGCTTCGCCTCCCTGGACGAAGATGTTATTTGTGTCTGGTTAGATACATTTATTTGGCAGTTCCGCACAATCTGTTCGCAGGCGAGGCGGGATGGGCGCAGGGTCAACGAACTATAGAGACGACATGCAAGAAGGATGCTGCGACAGGAACAGTAGGCCCGTTTAGCCCGTTCTCAACGCTTTGGTCCTTCCTACAGCTGTTGGGATGCGGTCAATGAATTGCACTTTCTGCAGTGCGTCTTTCTGCGGCCTAACCTTTATAGTGATGGCCTCTATAGTGATGGCATCGCTGCGCAAGCGCCGGATACGGGTTATTGCACGGTCGACCACGCGAGCCAGTTCCTCGCCGAAGTCGGGTGTACGGTCTTCGCGTAATCGCTGCTTCGCCTTGTCGGCAGAAAACCAGGTTGGATTTCGATTGCGTTCTTGCGGAGGATCGAGCCGCGAGACTTCACAGAGATGAGCTTGAATCGCAATCTCTTTTACCACGGATCGCTCTCCCGATCGCGCCGAATTTCGCGTCCTGCCGCCCTTTCGACGAATGTACCGGGTGAATGAAGCTTCTTCCATTCGTCCATGAACCCCGGCCTCTTCGAAAGCTTCGAGGGCAGCCGCCTGTGCGTGCGTCAATCCTGGTTCGGCGCTGCCCTTAGGGAAAGTCCAATGACCGCTGCCGGTCCGGACCAAAAGGAATTCGATGCCCCTGCTGCGGACCCGGTAACAAACCGCGGCCACCTGTTCGCATCCCCGCAGCTTGCGGAGTTGCGAGAGGCGAAAGAACTTAACGGAAGGCCCAGAAATGTGGGCCCGGTTCGCGATCAACGCGGTTCTCCACTTTTCGCGACACCAGCACTCATAACTGCAGAGTGCCTGATTTGGCCCGTCTTTGGCTAGAGCACAGCTTGGTTCAGGCTGATTGTCGATGACCTGGCAGCAAGCGCCGAGATCACAGGAATCCTTCTGCATACTTGCGATCCTCCAGCCGGAACGACAGTATTTCCTCTTAGCCGCCAGGAGGACGTTTGGAAAACCTGTACTGTCTTCGCTGTAATCGGGAACTTGAGGCAGGACACAAATCGGTTGCGGTTTATATGTTCGCGCAGACGGTGGGCATACGGCCACGGCAAAAATCGGCTGCCCAGCGAATCTGTTTCTGTCCGCAGTGCTCGGTCTCGCTGGCGATGGGACCCCCGCCGGAAGGTGCGCTCAATATTGCCGCGTGGAATATGATTCGCGACCTGGTCGGAGCCGATCCCGCGTTGAACCAGGCGGCTTGGGAGAACCTGCGAGGGATTGTCGGATTGCTACCGGCCACCGGAACCGATGGCGGCTCTCGCAGAACGGCTTCGGGAGGGTATTTCGAGTTCTGATGGAGTCGATATCGCAAACGATGGCGTCCGCGCTACGTAATTTTGGATGGGGACCGTTGGCGGTACAGTGAAGTGTCGACTTGTTGTGACATCGCGACCAAATCCAGCGGGCAGTTGAGAAACTGCTGAATAGATTCCGCAATCCGAAGCGGCTCGCACAATACGTCATGGTGCTCCACACGATGAACCGAAATGTTAGGTTTGTCTTTGAGCCAGGCGTTGATTTGATTCAAATGAGCCCCAAGCCCAGCGATCAAAGCTGCTGGCGGCAATGCCGCGCCGATTGTGCCCCGACGACGAATCATCTCCGCTTGAGAAGCGACCACTTCGGTGAGAGGGCGCTGCATAAAAATGACCCGATACTCGCGTCCTGCGGGTAATGCGAAGAGAAGTTGCGAGATGATTTTCACTACCTTACCTTCGGCTTCCGCGATGCACTCCGGTTGCTGAGGCAGAAGCTTGATGCGTTCCCACTCGAAGTATCCGCGAGGATTATCCGCGTCGGCTTGACGTTCGCCATCAGTGAGGACCGGCACTCCTCCCGCGGCCAGCATCTTCATCATGAGGGAAGTGCCGGAGCGCGGCAAGCCGGAGACCACTGTGATCACGCCCGGACTCTCGTCTTTCTCTGTTGCATGAGCTGCGCGTAAAGGCTGCGGTGTCGGATGGCTTTGTCGAGATCTCCTCCGGGTTGGCCGTGCAATGCGGCCAGCCAACGGTGTGCCGCAACCAGCCCAGGGAGCATGCTCAGGGAAGTCTCGAACGCGAGCATGGCGCGCTGACGATGGCCCAGGCGCGCGAGGGCGACTCCCAAGTAAAAATGTCCGAGGGGCAAGAAATGCTGCAGGCCGACCGCCAGCAAAGCCTGCTCCGCCGCCTCCTCATTTTGGCGCTGTCGCAGGCGAACCATGGCTAAACCTAAGTGCGCTTCCGGACTGTCACCGTCAATTTCCAGAGCTTGATGGAAGGCACGGTCGGCATCGTCGGTTCGTTTTTGCCGCAAGTAGGTTTCGCCGATGCGCAAATGCAGGTTGGGCAAGCGCGGGTCCGACTGCTCGGCCTTCAGCAGGCTGGCGAGGGCTGCGTCCATGTTTCCTTCTTCAAAATGAATGACGCCCATCAGGAGGTCTGCCCACGGCCGTGGGGTCGGCGGCTTATTCTCAGGAGTTGCTGCTTCCGGAACTGTCGCTTCGACTGCTTGAGCTTCGGGTGCCCGCACCTCGGGCGCTTGGACTTCGAACGTCGCGGGTTGCGGCGTAGCCTTGGCCGCTTCCATTGTCGGGGTTTCGATTCCGGGTATTTCGCCTGCCTGCTGCGTTTCTGTTTCAGGCGCCGCCGGAGGTTGCTCGCCTTTTGTGTCCTCCGGCCTGGGTGGATTTAAATCTGCCGCGATGAGCGCTTCCAGAATCTGCTTGGCGTCCTCGCGACGGTTGAGCGCGAGGTAACATTGCGCCAGATGCATCTGGAAGCGGGACTGCTTAGGATCATTCTTCGCTAACTCTTCCAGGAGCGGCAGCGCATCGTCGGAGCGGCCACAGTCCAGATAGTCGCGCGCGAGGTTGTAATTCGCTTCGCGAACTGCGCTGGCTACGGCTTTGGTCTGATCCTCGCTGGGCGGCTGGATGTAACCGAGCGCAACGAATTGTTGCAGGACGGCTTGAGCCGCAGCGGGATCCATGCGCAGATCGCTGGGATGCATTCCGCATTCGCCAAGCTCCTGCTCCCAACTCGGAATGCGAGCGACTTGCGGCGGCTCTTCGAAAGCTTGCACCAGCACCCGGCCATCCATGTCCGCGCCCACTGGCAATCCAAAGAGCGTCAGAATAGTTGGCGTCACGTCCAGCAAAGTCGCTCCGTAGATGCGCTCGTCCTGCTGAATGTGCGGCCCTTTCATGCAGACAATGCCGAACGGCCGATGCTGAACCGCCGGGCCGGCGGGCTCAGCGGGGATGCCTCGCGGCCGCAGATGATCGGAATGAAAGCCGTGATCGGACACCAGCAGGACGGTCGCGTCCGGACCCGCAAGTTCCAAGAGCGTTTCCAGCATCATGTCGTGGAAGCGATACGCTCCATTCACCACGTCTTTGTAAATCTCGAACCGATCTTCCGGAATGCCTTCCATGCGCGGCGGATGGTAGTGCATAAACCCATGGCAAAAGTGATCGATGCCGTTGTAATAAACCGCCAGGAAATCCCAAGGCTCATTCTGCAGAATCCAGGTAGCGGCATTGTGGATGGAACAGTTCTCGGACAGGATCTTGGCGAATGACATCAGACCCTTGTCTTTCTCTTGATCGATTTCGGCTGCCCGAGGAATCCAGGGCAGAATGGCTGCCTCGGTAACGTCACCGGGATGCATTCGCAACTCAGCAAAAGTATCGCGCAGACTCTCGGGATGGACCGCACCCGGTGGCAGTGGCCAAGGTTGATCCTGCGGTGCGGTAGCGTACGGATAAAGATCAGAAACGGAGACGCCGTTAATCGGCTCCGCTGGATGCCCAGCAAACCAGCCGAGGACGTGGGTTTTGTAGCCGCGCTGGGTGAGAATATTCCAAATTGCTTTGACTTTGCGCGAGGTGCTGGAGACCGGTCGAATCCCCCCGTTTTGCGCGTCCGGCTCCATGAATCCATGAATGCCGTGTTTGTTGGCGCGCTTCCCGGTAGCGACGGAATTCCATAGCATGGGAGAAAGAATCGGCCGCAAAGTCGCCAGATTTCCCATGACGCCGTGATTGATGAAATCATCCAGCGTGGGCATCAATCCCTGATCGAGCAGGGGATTGATCACCTTCCAATCGGCCGCATCCCAGCCGATCAGCAGAACTTTCTTGGCAAGGGGTTCAGGCATAAAACCACACGCTCGGGGGAGGCTCCCGCAAGGCGGAACAGTCTACCACGTTCCTAACAGAAAGTTACCCGATATCGAAATGGAATGGCTCAAACGCCCGGCACATCTTCACATTCAAGTTCGGATAAACTCACAGTGATTGCAATGAAGCGAACCCTCCGGCTGGGCATCCCGATCATGCTTTTCGCGTTCTTTGCGGCTTTTGTGCGCGCGCAGAATGTGGCAATGCCGGGGGAAAAGGCCACGATCACAGGAACGGTCCTCGATGCTGTGAGTCAACGGCCGCTTAAAGGTGCGGATGTGAGACTGAGAAGTCTGTCGACCGACCCGGGCACGGCTTCAGTTTCACGATCAGGCCCGACGAGCACCGATGCCGACGGTCGCTTCGTCTTTAATGGCGTCACTCCCGGCCGCTACGTTGTTATGGTTTCTCGCGACGGATACGTGAACAATCGTGGTGACAACTTCAGGCTGCGCGGCGAATTGCTGTCCGTCGCTCCCGGCCAGCATGTGAACGACATTGTTGTCAGATTGCTGCCCGACGGCGCAATCGCAGGCCACGTCACCAACGAAGCGGGGAAAGCGCTTCGTGACGTCTCCGTTCTGGCCATGAAATCCTCCTACCCGCATGGGAGGCGAGAGCTGCAGGATGTAGCCCACGCTGTAAGCAACGATGCGGGCGAATATCGGATCGAGAGTCTGGCTCCCGGAAAATACTACATTCGGACCAAGCTGCCCGCGTCGCTGAAGGCCAAGCCGGGAAGCGAAAAGGCGTATGTGCCCATTTATTATCCAGCTGCAGGCGACCAAGCCCGCTCCGTTGCGCTTGTGCTTCGCGCCGGCGAAGAGTTGGTCGGAATTGACATGACCCTCATACCCGTGCACACCGTCCACATTCGAGGCACAGTGATTAATGGTCGCACTCTTTTGCCGAGCAAGGAAGCCGAGGTCACACTGCTCAGCGATCAAGGGGAAACAACTTTTCTACCGGGAAAGAGTTTCTCTGTTGGGGGCCAAGCGAACTTTGACTTACAGAACGTGCCTCCTGGTTCTTACATTTTGGTGGCGCAACAATCAGGCTCAGTGCGGGAGCCCAAAACCATGTGGGGACGGACGTCGATCGAAGTCAAAGATAGCAATCTTGATCACGTCGAAGTGGCGGTGGGTCCGGGAGTAGATGTTGGCGGCCGGATTCGAGTGGAAGAAGAAAGTACCGCGGGCTCGATTAAACAAGTTCACTACGAGAGTATGCAGGGCATTTTAGAGCTCCAGGAGCCCTCATCGCTTGCTGCACTGACTCCCGATATTGATACGACCACGGTAAGCGCCGATGGAACTTTCATGTTTCACGAGGTTCCCGAAGGCAGTTACCGAATTCGCTTTGTTCCTGTCCCTGATGGTTTCTATCTGAAGTCGCTCGGTGCGGATGCACTCGAAACCGGCATCATCGTCGGTCGAAGCCATTCTCCAGACGCCGTCGAGCTAGTTTTGACCCCTGGCGCCGGACGGGTTGAAGGCAGCGTGGAGAGCGATGATCAATCGTTTCCCGGTGCTTCGGTCGTGCTGGTGCCGGACGGTAAGGATCGTGGCCAGCCCAGCGACTACCAGCGGGCGGTCACGGACCAGTTGGGTAGGTTTGCAATGCGAAATGTAGTTCCGGGAGACTATACGATTTTCGCCTGGGAACAGATCGACCGAGGCGCCTATTTCGATCCCGAATTTCTGGCGCGATACGAAGACCGCGGCAAAGCTGTCCACGTCGAAGAAGGTGGACAGGTAAGCGTGAAACTGGATCTGATTCCAGCCGCTGAGACGGTTCCTTAAAAGATGCTACCAGCTGTAGCATAGGCGAGTTGTCCGCGCAATCAGTTATGATGTCGAAGCTGAAATGTTTATCGAGGAGCGGCAGGAGAAGCAGCGCCCATAGATGCGATACGGATTTGTCATCGATCAGGACCGTTGCATCGGGTGTCACGCTTGTACGGTCGCGTGTAAAGAAGAACACCAAGTCCCGGTTGGTGTTTTCCGCACCTGGGTCAAGCACATCGAAAAGGGCGAGTTTCCTAACACTTCGCGCCACTTCGGCGTAATGCGGTGCAACCACTGCGATGACTCTCCGTGCACGGTAATCTGTCCCACGAGCGCCCTCTATAAACGCGCCGATGGAATCGTTGATTTCGACAACCGGCGCTGCATCGGTTGCAAGGCCTGCATGCAGGCTTGTCCATACGATGCCCTCTATATCGATCCCAACAACAACACCGCTGCTAAATGCAATTTCTGCGCGCATCGGGTGGAGAAGAACCTCGAACCGGCCTGCGTTATTGTATGTCCCACTCAAGCGATTCTTGCTGGGGATCTGGACAATCCGGGCAGCAAAGTTAGCCGCACCGTCGCGACCAAGAAAGTTTCAGTGCGCAAGCCGCAAAAAGGCACGAAGCCCAAACTTTTCTACGTCGGCATTGAAGGTGATCTGCTTGAGCCGACCCGGATTTCGCCAGCGGATACGTATTTCGCTTCGGACTGGCGGGACGGAAACAGCGAAGCCGCTAGCGACGTAAACAATCTTGCCGGTGCGCTGGCGCGCGAAGTCTATGACGTGCCCCACCCCGCACCTTGGGGTTGGAAAATCGCCGCGTACCTCTGGACGAAGGCAATTGCGGCGGGAATGTTGCTGGTCGCGGCAATTCTCCTCAGCTTCGCCGGCGCGTCCGCCGGACCGCTGTTTAATATCGTTTGTCCAGCTATCGCTCTCGCTGGGCTTGGAATTACATCAGGGCTGCTCATTTTCGACCTGAAGCGCCCGGATCGCTTTTTCTACCTCATAACTAAGCCCAATTTCCGCTCATGGCTGGTGATCGGTACGTACTTCTTGGTCGGTTACGGTGCACTCGCAACCGCGTGGTTGCTTTGCGGATTTTTCGCAGGCTCGGTACCAAGTATTTTGCGATGGTTGGCCGCCGCCTTTGCAATTGCCAGCGCGTGTTATTCGGCATTTCTTTTTGCCCAGGCGAAAGGCCGCGACTTGTGGCAAAGCCCGCTTTTCTTGTGGCATTTGTTGGTGCAAGCTCTGGTTGCAGGCTCGGCCATGATATTGATCGCGGGCATTCTGATGGATGCAGCTCCAGGTATTCTCAGCCCCACAGTTCTGATCCTCCTTATCTCTTTGATCGTCAGTCTGGCGATGAACATTGGAGAGATTGCATTGCCACATGTCAGCGAGGATGTGGGGATCGCAACGCGAGCGCTGGTCAGCGGATGCCTCAGCCGACGATTTTGGGGACTGGTAATCGGGGCCGGGCTGATCGCTCCTATTATTCTTGCTTCGCTTGTGTCGGCGTCGACGCTTCCGAGCGCTTCTGCATTTGCAATCGTTGCCGCAGTTCTTGCACTTGCCGGCCTGTGGTGGTTCGAAGAACTTTGGGTAAAAGCAGGGCAATCCGCTCCGTTGAGTTAGCGAAATCATTTATGAAAGACCCGCTTCCCCTCAATCCGCAAGCGTTGGACCTGGACGAGCCCTCTGGAGGACTCGCGAGCTATCCGCCGTCCGATCGTTGGGCTGATTGGACCGAGTACGATCCCACGCAGTGGCCCAGAAAAGTTGAGAAGCATTACTCACTGATCCCAACGATTTGTTTCAATTGCGAAGCTGCCTGCGGTTTGTTGGCCTACGTCGACAAAGACAAAATTCGAGTGCAGAAATTCGAAGGGAATCCGGCTCATCCCGGCAGTCGCGGCCGGAACTGTGCCAAGGGCCCAGCGACGCTCAATCAGATTAATGATCCCGAACGCGTTCTGTATCCCATGAAGCGCACCGGCAAGCGCGGCGAAGGGAAGTGGGAGCGCGTCAGCTGGGACGAAGTTCTGGACGACCTGGCCTCGCGCATCCGACTTGCTTTGCAGGAGGGACGTAAGAACGAGATCATGTACCACGTCGGGCGACCTGGGCATGAACTTATCTATAACCAGCGCGTGCTGCACGCCTGGGGCATCGACGGCCACAACAGCCACACCAATGTTTGCTCCGCTGGCGCCCGCACTGGATATGCGTTTTGGCATGGCTTCGACCGGCCGTCGCCCGATCACTCGAAGGCTCGATTCATTCTGCTCTTGAGTTCGCACCTCGAAGCTGGACACTATTTCAATCCGCACGCGCAACGGATCATTGACGGAAAGATGGACGGCGCAAAAGTGTGCGTGATCGATACGCGCCTCTCGAACACGGCGTCGAAGGCCGACTACTGGCTTTCAACCTGGCCCGGAAGTGAGTCAGCGGTGCTTTTGGCGATGGCGAACGTCCTGCTTCAGGAGAATTTGTTTGATCGCGAATTCGTTCGCCGCTGGGTGAACTGGGAAGAGTATCTGCGTGAAGAACATCCCGCAAAGCCGCAAACGTTCGAAACGTTTTTAGAAGTCCTCAAGCAAATCTACGCGCAGTACACTCCGGAATTTGCCGCGCAGGAGTCTGGTGCAGACCCTCGCATGATTGTCGAAGTCGCGCGAGAAGTAGGCCGTGCCGGCTCAGCTTTGAGCACCCACGTGTGGCGAAACGCTGCTGCGGGTAATCTCGGCGGGTGGCAGGTGGCGCGAGCGTTGGAATTTTTGGCCGTGCTGGTGGGAGCAGTCGGAACGCCGGGTGGAACTTCTCCCAGTGCATGGAACAAATACATTCCTACGCCGCCCATGATGCCTCCGCCGCCCAACGCGTGGAATGAGTTGATGTGGGCGCGCGAGTTTCCCTTGGCATTTTTTGAGATGAGTTTCCTACTGCCGCATTTTTTGAAAGAAGGCCGGGGCAAGCTCGCGCTTTATTTTTCCCGCGTCTATAACCCGGTGTGGACCAATCCCGATGGGCTGAGTTGGATTGAAGCGCTGACTGACGAGAGTAAAGTCGAGCGTCACGCTTGCCTTACCCCGACATGGAGCGAGACTGCCTGGTTTGCTGATTATGTTTTGCCCATGGGCCATGCTTCCGAGCGTCACGACCTCATGAGTCAGGAGACGCACGCCGCGCGCTGGATCGGTTACCGTCAGCCCGTGCTGCGCCTGGCCTTGGAGCGGCAAGGCAAGAAATTCAATTTCACTTATGAGGCGCACCGCGAAGCCGGTCTGGGCGAGGTTTGGGAAGAAGACGAATTCTGGATTGAATTGTCATGGCGCGTCGATCCAGATGCATCGATGGGTATCCGCCGCTACTTTGAGTCTCCCTACCGGCCGGGAGAGAAGATCAGAATCGACGAATACTACCGATGGATCTTCGAGAACAGCGTTCCTGGTCTGCCGCAGGCTGCCGCCAGCGAAGGGCTCACGCCGCTCGATTACATGCGGAAATACGGCGCTTTCCTGATCGAAAACAACGTCTATGAGTTGCACCGGAAGGTGCTCAAGCCAGAAGAAGTGCAGGGAAGTTCGATCGATCCGGTCACACACGTAGTCAAGAAAAATGGAGCGCCAATTGGAGTTGAGATCGATGGCGACGCCGTCGCCGGGTTCCCCACACCGTCGCGCAAGCTCGAATTTTATTCGAAGACGCTAAAGGATTGGAATTGGCCTGAGCATTCGATCCCCGGCTACATCAAGAGCCATGTCCATCGTGACAACATCGACGCCACCAAAGGCGAAATGCTTCTACTCCCTACGTTCCGTCTGCCAACTCTCATCCATACCCGGTCGGGCAATGCAAAGTGGCTCTACGAAATCTCGCACAAGAATCCGGTCTGGATGCATCATGAAGACGCCGAGCGTTTAGGAGTTGTCACCAGCGACTTGGTGCGCGTTCAAACCGCGATCGGCTATTTTGTCGACCGGGTCTGGGCAACTGAAGGGATGCGGCCCGGCGTAATCGCGTGCTCTCATCATCTGGGGCGCTGGCGGCTGAAAGAAGATTTTGGCGGAGAACGTTGGTCCACTGCGCTGGTCGATCTGAAGCAAGTTGAGCCCGGAAAGTGGATGATGCGCACGATCCATGGCATTCAGCCTTTCGAGAGCGACGACCCCGATTCGTCGCGTATCCACTGGGAAGACGCGGGCGTTCATCAGAATCTGACCTTCCCGGTCCAGCCCGACCCGATCAGCGGGCAGCACTGCTGGCACCAAAAAGTTACGGTCACCAAAGCGCGCGCGGAGGATCGTTACGGCGACGTTTTCGTGGACACGAATCAGGCCCACGAAGAATACCTCCGTTGGCTGAAAATGACTCGCGCCACGCCTGGCCCAGGCAAGCTGCGCCGCCCCCTGTGGATGATTCGGGTATATCGGCCCGCCCCTGAAGCCTTTTACTTTCCGGAGAAATAGCGGTTTGGCCGACGGTCTGCTTAGATATCCACAACGCCAAGCGCAGTTGGCTGTCACCGGGCGTCTTCAGGATAATCGGTTTGAGAGGACGACCGGACGTTTTCCACAGGGTTTGTTCGGAAAATGGAACAGAAATCATTTTGTTGTTGCATGGGCTGGCTTGTGGTGTAAGAAGTGGTTCTGCATAATGCGGGGCCCTGCATTACGGCTCTCCCCCATCCAGTGCGTAAGGGGCCCCGCAAGTAGTTTGGTTCCGACCTGTCGGTCTGCTTTGCCAATTGTGAGCAAGGGGTTCGCGGTATAATTTGCGGAATAGGAGGGACGCCTATGCGAATTCTTGGTCTCCTGATCATTCTCCTCTGCGGGCCAGGTTTGGTATGTAGGGCCGGTGCCGCGCAACCTCGGAGTTCGTCCTCCCAATCGGCGGTAAGCTCCTTCAACTCAGAATTGATCAGTCCTTCAGCGATCGCCCGACAGGATTTGTCGCAGGTGCCAGCGGATCGGCACTATTCGCAGTCCGACGCGGCGCGGGATGGAGATGTGACTTGTTTCACGATGCGCACCTTCCTGGTGAAACGCGAGAGCTCGGATTCCGATGTAACCGAGCCAGCGGGGGAGGCGACCTGCCTGTCCGGTCCTCGATATAGCGTTCGGAAGGTGGAGGAGTGGGGCAAGGCTCCGTCGCGTTGAGTTCGGAGGCGATTCGGCGAGTCTCGGCGGTTGTGGGGACGGTCTTTTTTCTTGTGATCGCTCCCGGTGTGGTGGCCGGAGTCGTGCCATGGTGGATCTCTGGCTGGCAGATTCGTCCTCCGCATCTACATTTTTCCCCTTTTCGATGGATTGGCGTGCTGCTGATCGTGGCCGGTGTCCCGGTGCTCCTGGATTCTTTTGCCCGCTTCGCCCTCAAGGGATTGGGAACGCCGGCTCCGGTTTTCCCTACACAGCATTTGGTGATTAGCGGGCTCTATCGCTATGTGCGGAACCCTATGTACCTGGCGCTCGTCGCGGTAATCCTAGGGCAGGGATTGCTGTTTGGCGATGTGCGGGTCTTCGAGTATGGACTTCTTGTCTGCCTTGGTTTCCACGTGTTCGTCCTGTTCTACGAGGAGCCAACGTTGCGGCACAGCTTTGGATCTGAGTATGAAACCTTTTGCGTTAATGTTCCGCGTTGGATTCCACGCCTGAGCCCCTGGCAGGGCAACTCGCGTTATCCCATCAAATAAATTATTCTGCGTAACCTTTCCGGTCTGCGGCAGTTTTTATACTTAGAGGCGCGATGGTCGTTCGAGCACCGGTATCGAGGCGGTCCCCGGAGCAGGCGGAGGAGCGTCTGCTCGTCGAGGCTGCCCAGAAAGATCCCAGCCGGTTTGCCGAACTCTACGAAGTCAACTTCGATCGAGTGTACGCGTTCATCGCGCGGCGGTTAGGCGACCGCGATGCGGCTGAGGATCTTACCTCGGAAGTATTTCACAAAGCATTGGCGAATCTTCGGCGCTTTGAATGGCGGGGTGTGCCTTTTGCAGCTTGGTTGCTCAGGATTGCGGCCAATGCGATTGCGGATCGGGGGCAGCGCACGGCGAGAGAGTTGGCAATGGACGATCCTCCGGAAGTGGGTGCGGAGGCGACGGTCGACGTCGATCTCGAAGAGGTTGAACATCGGGCGCGATTATTTCGTTTGGTGGCGCGGCTTCCTGTGGAGCAGCGGCGCGTAGTGACGATGCGGTTCGCGGAGGAGAAGAGTATTCGTGAAATCGCAGAGCAGTTGGGACGCACCGAAGGTGCGGTGAAGCAGTTGCAATTTCGAGGCTTGCAGAATCTGCGGGAGCATTTGGTTCCCATCAAGATAGGGAATCCAAAGCCGCGCACGAACACGAAGCCGGGTGGCAAAAATGCCTAGGCGTAGTTTGATCGAACAACTCGATGACGCGGTGCGGGGGTTGATGAAAAATCCCGGTGTTCCGCTGCCGGGTGGGGATTCGGGCGTAAGTCCGCTTGTTCGCATTGCCGCCGAGTTGCGCGATCTGCCGCGGAGAGATTTCAGAATCCGTTTGAAGAACAATTTGGAGAGGAGTATTTCGATGGCGACCACGACCGCACCTGTCACGGCAACTCGCACCTTCGCCGCGCCGAGGTTGACTTTCAAGGACACGGCCAAGGCGATCGAATTTTACAGGCGGGCTTTCGGAGCGAAGGAAACCATGCGCTTCGAGCTTGAGGCAGGAATTCCTCATGCCGAGGTTGTAATCGGCGATTCCGTAATCATGTTGACCGACGAGTGGCCAGAAGGCGGACGCTATAGCGCCGAGACGACGGGCAGTTCGCCGGTCAGCATGTCGATCCAGGTCGCGGACGTTGACGCGTTCGTAGAGCGCGCCGTCGCCGCTGGAGGGAAGCTGGCAGGCCCGATCGCAGATCAATTCTACGGCTACCGTGAGGGTACACTGCTCGACCCCTTCGGATACGCGTGGGCTGTGTCTACGGTAAAAGAAGAGATGTCGGTCGAAGAGATGCACCGGCGCTTCCGCGCGATGATGAAAGAGGGCGAAGCCAGGAAGCCCAGCGTCAATCCGATTCCGAAAGGCTATCGCACAGTGACGCCATACTTGGTCGCGCAGGACGGGCCGGCCCTGCTCGAGTTTACTAAGCAAGCATTCGGCGCCGAAGAGATGTTTCGTGCCGTGGGGCCGGCCGGCGGGCTTCATGCCGAAGTACGTATCGGAGATTCCATGCTCATGATGGGCGGCGGCATCCCGGGGCGCGAGTTCCGCTCTACGGCCAATACCCATGCGCTTCATCTGTACGTACCTGATTGCGACGCCGTTTACCAACGCGCGTTGCAGGCGGGAGCTACGTCCATCGATGGGCCCAGAGATCAGGAATACGGCGAACGCTCGGGCAGCGTGAAAGATCCTGCGGGCAACTTCTGGTACATCGCCACGCACAAGGGCGACAGCTACACGCCCAAGGGACTGAACAGCATCAATGTATACATGCATCCGCTGCGGGCAGAACCTGTCATTAACTTTCTGAGGCGAGCGTTCGGAGCGCGAGAGATTGGGAAGTACGCCTCGCCCGACGGAGTGGTTCATCACGCAGAGATACGTGTCGGTGACTCGATGGTGGAGATGGGCGAGGCTCAGGGGAAGTATCCACCCATGCCGACGATGTTCTATCTGTACGTGCCCGATTGCGATGCGGTTTATCAGCGCGCACTGCAGGCAGGCGCGACATCGATTGCTGAACCTGTTGACCAGCCCTACGGCGATCGCAATGGTGCGGTAAAGGATGCTTTCGGCAATCAGTGGTACATCGCGACGCACATCAAGGACGTGACGTCATAAGAATTATGGGCTTTCGACTGACCTCGCCGCGGCAATGATCAGAAGGCGAAACGACCACCGATTGTCGGAGCACAGTTGTTGCTGCTGAAATAGGGGACGCCGGGGCCATGAGGAATGGCGATGGCGAGACCTCCGCTTACCCAGGAATACGCAATCCCGGCAAAAGCGTCGAAACGCTTGGTGAAGTGGTGATCCAGATAGAGCGACCCCTCGTTGAGGGTGCCCGCGCACGAACTCCGGAAACCGGCTTCGGGCGAGCAGGTCGACGGAATACGGAAGTCGTTCTGCCGCTGTTGATACCAGGAGAAAGTGATGTCGGTTTTGCTGTCGATGGCGTATTTCCCGCCTGTCCACCAGATCTGCACCAACTTTTCAGAATCCAGATTGTTGTCTTCGACCCCGCTCATGGTATAGCCCCCCTGGTCCGAGGCGCCCACGCCCAATGGGTTCTTCGGGTTGTTCTGCCAGATGTATTCGTATCCGGCAAAGAACTTCAACGGGTGCCACGTGTACTTGGCAGCGACCATAACTGCGCGATTGTCGGTCACGATGCCATATACGGTGTTGTTCGGGTCGATTAGATTGGCCCCGTTGATGGGGTTTGTATTAATGCTGTTGGTAGTCGACTGATATGGCGCCGACAGACTCTGTGGCCCCAGCAAGGGGTTCAATACGCTGATCGCCTGGTTGTACTGTTGGAAGACGAGGTCGGCGGAGAATTTGCCGGAGGTTCCGCCGAGGTCGAATCCATAGGCGTTGTTATGCGCCGATTCCGGCGTACAGGTGGCGGCAGTCCAAGCCCCGGAGGCCGAGTAGCAACCGCCGGAACCATCGGCAAATTTATACATCGCGCCGAAATGGACCGGGCCATAGGTCAGGCGATACTTCAGGGCGTCGTCCCAACGGCTGTCCTCGGTGTCGCCGCCCCCAGCCATGGTGCCGTTATACCCGATGTACGAAAAGGCATAGCTGCCCCCGGCGGGATCGTAAAGCAGCATCCCGTCGGTACCGAGAGAGCGCTGACGACCGAAGGTCAGCGTGCCGTAATGCGTCGACGATATGCCAGCATAAATTTCGTCATTGAAGGGTTGGCCGGCGCGCGCGCCGTCGATGGTGTACGAGTAGCTCTTCCTGGGAAGGCCGTTGTTGATGGTCTGGGTGGCCGACGCGTTGGCGAGCAGGCCGGACTGCGGATTGATGCCAGTTGAAGCGTTGAACACAACCGACCAGCCAGGCAGAAATTCTTCCTTGCCCCTGATGCCCAGACCCGTCTGCTGCAGATTGTTCGGTGCGATGAGGAACCGATGTTCATAGCCGTTTCGGTTCACCAGAGATGCGCCTTCATAGTTGTAGCCGTTTTCCGGTAAGCCGTGGCTGACCCAGCCGACGCCGATGTCATACGCACCGTACAGCGTGATGCCGTGCCAGGTCAGCGTGCAATCGGTGGTGGCGAACTCGTGGCCGCTCGCGCAGACGTCGGGAGTGTTCCGGTGCATCTGAATGTCGACCATCGCGTTCTCGCCAGCCGCCAAACTGATTCCCGCGCGTGTTTCATCGGCGAACCCTTGTTTCGCCGCACGAATTTCGAAGTGCCCCAGAGGCAGGCCGAGCGCCTGATAGTGCCCCCCGACGTCAGGTGTGATTGTGCGCGTTGCACCTGTATCGACGTTCTTGACTGTCACCACGACATCGCGAAGGGCAGCGCCGGTTTGGTCCGTTACCACGCCGGAGAGGCTCGCTCCGGTTTGGGCCCATGCCGGTAACGCCCCCATCGCAAGCCACAAAAGCATGAACAAATTAGCGCGACGCATCCCGCCTCCTCACTATCCATTGTGTTAAAGAAGCAGAAATGTATATCAAATATGTTTATGATGTCTAATAGTACGCAGTTATGTTCGTTGCGGATTATTATTTCCGCTATACTGAGCGGAGAAAATGTGTGATCGCAAGCGTCTTGACCGCACTCCGCGTTGACGATACGATTCGTTCCCATGCAACGGAATGGCAAATCAGGGCGGAAGACGGAAGAGCTGTTAAAGCTGCGTGATGCCGCTTTGCAACTCGGAATCAGCTTCCCCACAATCAAACAATGGATTTACAAGAAGAAGATTCGGAGTATCCGGACGGCTGGAGGGCATCATCGCATTCCGGAAAGCGAAGTGGACCGGCTGCTTTTCCGAACGCGCGGAAAAACCGAGAAGGAACGCAATCTTGTGATTCGCCGCGTGAGTGGAAGGAATCAACTCGTCGGACGAATCGATGCGGTTCGCATCAGCGGATTGATGGCGGAAATCGCGATTTCAATTGGCGGCCAGCAAATCACCTCGATTATTACTTCCCGCTCCGCACGTGAGATGCAGTTAAAGCCGGGACAGACTGCAGCCGCTTTGATCAAGGCCACCGAGGTGATGATCCTACGTGTTTGAGATGAAACATCGCGCGTCTTTTCTCGTCGTACTGTTCGTTCTGCTGTTGCAGGCCGGGCCGGCGTTCTGTCAGCAGCTAACTGTACAAATAGGGGACGGAAAACCGACGGTCTTAACACGTGCCGACATCGCGGCCTTGCCGCACGTCAAGGTCTCGACCAGTGCCTCGGGCGCGGCTGCAACATTTGAGGGAGTCGCGCTTGAGGCGGTGCTGGAAAAAGCCAGAGTTGAGTTTGGGGCGAGTCTAAAGGGGAAGCGACTCGCGTCCTATCTATTGGTAGAAGCGGCGGACGGCTATCGCGTCGTGATTGCCCTGCCTGAGCTCGACCCGGCCTTCACGGATAAGCAGGTTGTTCTGGTTTTTCTGAAAGACGGAAAGCCGTTGGATGAAAAAGAAGGACCGTACCGCATCGTAATGCCAGATGAAAAAAGAATGGCGCGATGGGTGCGGCAGGTGACGATGCTAAAGATTGTGGACGTGCAATGAGCCGGGCTAATCCTTCTGAATCATGACCTCGGTAGCTTTGACAACGGCGCTAACGGTGTCGCCCTTCTTAAGTTTGAGTTCGTCGGCGCTCCGGCGGGTGATCGCGCTCTCGATGAGATTCTCGCCGACCCGAACGACCACATGGGCCATGATATCGCCGAGTTGAATTTCTTCGATTTTTCCACGCAGTTTGTTTCTGGCTGAGATTGGCATGCAGTCATTATAAGCCGAGGAGGTAAGATGAACGCCGGAAGGCTGAGCCTGGCCGCGGTTCTACTGGTCAGCTTTATTTCGCAATTGTGCATGGCGCAGGAGATCACTGTAGCCGCGGCAGCGGACCTTCAGTTCGCCATGCAAGATGTGGCGACCCGGTTCCAGAAGGAAACGGGGAAAACCGTGAAGCTCACGTATGGCTCGTCGGGGAATTTTTTTCAGCAGATTCAAAACGGCGCTCCCTTCGACGTGTTCTTTTCGGCGAATCTCGACTACGCCAAGAAACTGGAAGCCGCTGGACTCACTGTGCCCGGAAGTTACTACCAATATGCGAAGGGCGAGATCGTGATCTGGGTTAGAAACGATTCAAAACTCGACTTGAGTTCCGGCATGCAGGTGCTGCTCGATCCGTCAGTTAAGAAAATTGCCGTCGCCAACCCTGAGCACGCCCCCTACGGACAGGCGGCGGTGGCGGCGATGGAAAACGGCAAGATCTATGAAAAAGTGAAAGACAAGTTTGTGTTGGGCGAAAACATTTCACAGACGGCATCGTTTGTTGTCTCAGGCGCGGCGGACGTCGGCATTGTCGCGCTTTCGCTGGCTTTGTCCCCGAACATGAAGGACAAAGGGCGTTATTTCGAAGTTCCGAGCAGCGAATATCCAGCCATCGAACAGGCATGCGTCATTCTCGCCTCGTCAAAGAACAAGGAGACTGCGGGACAGTTCTTGTCCTTCGTCAAGACGGCTGCCATCGGCGACGTGTTAAGGAGCTACGGTTTCGACGTGGCAAAGTAGCCTGGTCAGGCGATCGCCTCCGGAGTCTGGATCGTCGCTGGGACCGCGACCAGTGGACATCCGAGCCCGCACGAGCTGAGCTGAAAACCGGACAAGTACTTTCGTAATCTGCAATTCCCGATGTTCGCGGCGCATACTCGCGTCCGCAAATGTTTTCCTCCCCCAGCCACAGACTCATCGGGCGCTCGATCGCGCTGCTGCATTTCACACCTACCAAAACGTTCCAACGCAGCAACAGGCTGAGCATCTGCACCCCTTGTCCCAGCTGGGAAATTCCAAGTTATCTAAAAAGCAAAGGAGATAAGTGATGCAAGTTCGCCATGTGGTTAATCGATTTCTCACAAGTGGTGCATGGATGCTGGCTCTGGTTGCGGTCCTGTTTGGGCAAGTTTCCGCGACCGAAATTGTGGGTGTGGATGTCAACAGCGGAAGATTGCTTTACATCCAAACGCCCAAGACGGTGGTCACGATCGCAAACACCGGAACGAATCCCGATGCAGTTATTCTCGGGCCTTACCAGCAGATTATCTACGCCTTGGCCGGCGCGGGCGAAGTTCACAGTTTCAATCCCTATACCCACACGGACGCGACGTTAGCCACGGGTCTGAGTTCTCCCTTCAATATTGTGCTAGAGCCGGGCTGCAAGTCTATTCTGGTGAGCGATACGGGAGTCAACAAAATCTTCAGAATTATGCTTGCAAACGGCGCGCTGACGACCTTTTATAGCGGAGATAAGACCGAAGGGCTGGTCTATGACACGAATGGCAACCTTTTTGCCAGCGACGATCAACTGAATGCCATCGTCGAGTTCAACTCCTCTGGCGCGATCATCAATCAAACCTCAAGTAACTCTCCTCTGATCACGCCGGATGGGCTTACCTATGATGCTCATACCAATGCGTTGTACGCGACCTCCAACACCGGGCAGATAATCTACAAAGTGTCCATTGACTTGACGACCGTTAGTGCTATCAGTTTTCCAGTCGCCCCCGTGCTGGCGGGAATTGTGAGCGACGGCTCGGGTAATCTCTATGTAGTGGGAGTAAATGGGACGACGAGTACGATTTTCAAGTACGCGATCCTCACGGCGACACAAACAACCTTGAACAATGTACCTGGTCTGGATGACATCGCGCTCATACCGCATGGCCCATGCATCAAGAGCCATGGGACGGACTCGTCATGCGGAGAGCTATTGGGCGACGACGAGAGCGGTGCGGTTCCCCCGACCCGGTAGCGCAGTTGAATATCGCTCGAAGTTTTGCCGGTGTGGTTCAGTTTACCGCGACCAGGTGAGTCCGCGGCCGAGAACGAAGACGAAAAGCAGGCTGGCAACGGCCGCGGTGGCGATCCACGGCATGCTGCGTTCGACCGGTCCAACTTGGGTTTCTCTGTCGCCACTTTTGCGCATCATGCTCGGCAGGCTCAGCAGGCCGGCGTTTGCTCCCAGAGTTGACGGCAGCGCCGAGGCTATGACGTAGAACAATCCGGCCGGATTGAGCAGGCCTCCCAATCCGGCTAGAATCCCGTCGGTGAAGTATGGCGTCCAGCATAAGCCACGGAGGCGAGAACCATCCTGGCCACGGAACGGATTCAGCTTCACCGCTACCAGCAACATCGATGCGTAGTACGAGGCCACGCCCAGCACGACCAGTCCGAGCTGCCACGCCCAGTGCGGTTGCAGGCCCTGAATTACCGCTGCCCAGTCGCCAAAGTTCGAGACGCCGGAAAAGAAAAAATAGCCAGTACCGGTAAAGAAATTGCCGGTCATGGCGAGCACGAGGAAGTAGCGGGTTGTGGGCCGGTAGCGTTGCGGCCTGAGCAGTACGACCCAGAAGATCGCCGCGAAGAGCAGATTGACCAGCGTCCCGTTGGCCGAGATCCAGCGCGTGTCTATGTCAGATTGCAGCGCGACCGTACTCATGGTGACCTTGCGGGCATCGCTTAGCCATGCGGTTACGCCGTGGCCCAGGCCTTCGTGGAGAACGTCCTGCAGAATGCAGGCGAGCGCCGAAATGGCAATCAGTGTCAGGCGGTCGTCTTTGGTGGGGGCGGACATTTCCAACACTTGTGGCACGGCGAAACAGCACTATCGTTCACGGTTGTTTGGTTTTTCGTGGATGCAATTGTGAGTAACGGAAACAGCTGGTCAGATGGTCATTCACCATGCCTGTGGCCTGCATGAAGGCGTAGCAGATCGTGCTTCCCACGAACGAGAATCCACGTTTTTTCAAATCCTTGTTCATAGCGTCTGATTCCGCAGTGCGGGCTGGCACCTGTTTTGACGAGCGCCAGGCGTTCACTCTCGGTGATCCGCCGGTGAACTGCCAGATGTAGGCGTCGAACGATCCGAAAAGTTCTAGCACTTGTAGAAAGGCTTTTGCGTTTTGGACCGTGGAAGCGATCTTAAGACGATTACGGATGATGCCGGCATTGTTCATCAGCGTTTGGATCTTGCGCCGGTCGTAGCGAGCGATTTTTTGGGGGTCGAAGCTGTTAAACGCAGCGCGATAGTTCTCGCGCTTCTTGAGAATGGTGTCCCAGCTCAAGCCCGCCTGTGCGCCTTCGAGGATCAGAAACTCGAAGAGCGCAGTGTCGTCGTGGTTGGGGGTGCCCCACTCTTCATCGTGATAGCGGATGGAGAGATCGTTGCTTGGCCATGGGCAGCGGGTCAGAGTTGCAGAGTTTGAACTCATCGTTGCTCGTCGAGCTATAGAAAACGGGGACGGGTCAAAGATCCGTCCCACACAGTAATTCACACACTTACTGCACGCGAGCTATTTCAGCGACTTTGGATCGGACCGGTTCTTGGGCGACTTCTCGTTCAAGAGAGCGATCAGTTCCGACGCGCAGCCGGGGGCTTTCACCTTTCCCTCTCGAATGATGTCCCTCGCGCTGACCGGCTTCCCGTACAACTTTTCGTTGGCGCTGCCATCTGATCGCAGTGTTGAACCTTCGAGCGATATTCCAGCAAACAATCCCTTGTTGCGCGAGTAGGAGAGAATCTCGGCGGTCATCACGATATCGGTTGCTCCCTCAGCGGTGCGTCCTTTGGGGCCGGCAGCGGCAGACGCGTCAGCTCCCAGCTTCACCTTGCTCTTCAGCAACGATCGCGCTCCTGCCGGGTTCATAACCAGAAGAACGAAGTCCGTAGCCTGGCCTCCAATCTGGAAGCCAAAGCTGCCGCCTTCCAAGGCATACATGGCGGGCGGTCCCCAAGGTCCGGTGTAGGAGATTCCACCGCGGCAAATCATGACTCCGCGGCCATAGCTGGCACCGACAACAAAGGCAGCTTTCTTGACGGAGGGTAAAATGACGACGCATTCGGCCTTGTCGAGCAGGTCTTGAGGGATGTCCTCGGGGACGTTGAGAATTTCCTTAAGCACATGGCCGGCGTTCTCGCACCGGTCAACTTCGGTGCTATCGTCGGCGGCGAAAGCGGGCAGCATGAGGGCGCACACCAGGAACGTGGTCAGCAAACGTTTCATGAAATCTCCTTTTGAGTAGCGCAGCCATTCTACCCTGTGATTGCCTGAAGCGTGGAAGGAGCTTTCAGATAGCCAGACATTGTCACCGAAGTTGGAGCGACCTGTGACCTATTGAGTGCTCCTTTTGTAACTTGGCATTTGCTAAAGTGTCTCCTAGAGTTCTATTGGGTAAAAGCGGCCTCTGGCGGGTACTTCGGCCCCTGGCGTGCATCTAATGAGCTGGATGGAACGGGCTGGATAGAGGCTAATGTCCTAATCGGGACTGGATGTGGAATGAAGTACATAGGAAAGTATTTTTTGCTCGCGGGAATGTTCGTCGCGGTGGCTGGATTGTCGCTGCGGGCGCAGGTCAATTATCTCGCGCCGAGCAATGCGTTGGTCTCAACGCCTCCTTCCACTTTGGACGCCAGTCAGCCCGATGATTCTGTTCTCACCATCAAAAAGCGAGTCGACGAAGTCAACGTACTGTTCATTGCGACCGACAAGCACGGCAAGTTCGTCCGCAACCTGGATGAGAAGGACTTTGCCATTCTCGACGATCACAAGCCCCCGCAATCGATTGTAAATTTCCGCCGAGAGACCGACCTGCCGATCGAGCTGGGACTCTTGATCGATACCAGTGGATCGGTTCGCGGGCGCTTCGACTTCGAACAGGATGCGGCTGTCAGTTTCCTGCAAAACACCGTTCGCCCGAATTTTGACAAGGCCTTCGTCGTGGGCTTCAACGGCCATAGTCAGATGATGCAGAGCTTCACCGATAGTGCCGCACTGCTCTCCGCGGCTGTGCACCGTTTACAAGATGGCGGAGGAACGGCTCTTTACGACGCTATTTACCGGGCTTGCCACGACAACTTGATCAAGGATCACGAAGATCGCCCATCGCGACGAGCGATCGTCGTAGTGAGCGATGGTGAGGACAATCAAAGCGAATTCAGCGAGGCCCAAGCGATTGAAATGGCGCAGCGGGCGGAAGTCATTATTTACGCCATTTCAACTGACGACAGCGGCTTGGTATTGCGCGGCGACAAAGTTCTGCAGCGCATCGCGGACGCAACCGGGGGCCGCGCATTCTTTCCCTTCAAAATGAAAGACATCAAGAATTCGTTTTCGGCCATAGAAGACGAGTTGCGGAGCCAATACATAATTTCGTACCATCCGGCCGATTTCGAAGCCGACGGCCGCTACCGCCCGATTGAAATCACCGCCCTCAAGAAAGATCTTCAGGTGCGCTCGCGCAGGGGCTATTACGCGCCGCGACAGTAGACCCGGGCTGGTAGACACATAGCTATGTCTCGTCGATCTAGGCTCGTACGGGCTGACGGTGCTACAATCTGGAGGTTCGGGCGAGGGATTCGCAAGAATTCTCGCAAGAGCGGGCGGTAAGCGCGTTCCCAAGCTAGGTGACCTTTGAAGCCGAAGTCCTTATTCGTCGCGAGCCTCGCCTGTTTGCTGCTGGTGACCCCCGGCTACGCCAAGCGCCGGCGAACCACACCTGCCCCGCCGCCGACAGAAGACCAGGCTCAACCCGCACCCCCTCCACCAACTCTGGCCCAGTTGCCAGCGACTCCTCCTCAGGTTTCATTTCAGGGTGGCCAACTAACGATTTCGGCCCAGAATTCCACATTAGGCGACATTTTAAAAGCGGTTCGAGCGCAGACGGGTGCAACGATAGAGCTCCCTGGCACCGCGTCCGAGCGCGTGGTTGGACATTTTGGCCCGGCTGCGCCTAGGGATGTCCTGGCATCGCTGCTCAACGGTTCGCACTTCAATTATCTGCTTTTGGGGTCTCCGACCGATCCTGCCGGACTCGACCGAGTGATTCTGATGGCCAAATCGGGCAGCTCAGCCGACAGCGCTCCATCTGCGCCTGTAGAGCAGGCTGCTGCGAGCAACCAGGCCGTGTTTGCCCGCCCGTTGGCGCCCATGGCTGCCCCGCCAGGCGCCAATACTGTCGTTGTTGAAGGCGAAGATGCCCAGGACGATACGGCCGACGATTCCACCGACAGCACCGATGACGCGCAGGCCGACGATCAGACCGATCAGACCGACCAAACAGACGATCAGGCAGCCACTGGCGACGATCAGCAGCAACAAGATGGACAGCAGAACGTCAAAACGCCAGAGCAACTCCTTCAGGAACTCCAGCAACGCCAGCAACAGCTTCAGCAACAGGGAATTCAGCCCGGAGCACCGCCGGGAATGCGACCGTTCCCGAATCCAGGTGCGACGCCGGTCCAGCCCGGTTCAGGCGATCCCGCCCAGCCCCACAATTAGCTAGATTAAGAACCTTACATTGGTGTGCGCCAAGCCCCGCTTTCTACTCGGAGGGACTTCGCCATAGCGCTTAGGAAGCTGTAGTACGTGGCGCGAGTGGCCTAACTTCCGCCCGCATGGGCGGCTCGAGTTTGGGGGGCGAGCGCCGTCTTTTCAGCAGGGCGTTGTCGCGACTGGTTTGCAAAGGTGTGAAGAATTCCGATGACGGAGCCGTAGGCGGATAGAATTCCGATTACAAGGACACTAACCACAGTGAAACAGAGGATTCCAACGCTTAATAGACTTCCCAAAGTTCTCTGACCTCTTACGAATTGCCACTTTCAATGAATGTCGCGGCGCTCCCTGAATCTACCTGCGTTGACGCGTGCCACTGTTTGCAAATAAGATACGTGAGTAGAGCTGCGCACCTCCACTTTCCAACATCTCTGTGCACCCGTCCACATTACGGAAGGTCACTGAAGGGTATTACTTTCGCGGTTTATGGCCATTACGAAGATTTCGGTGCGCGGTGCGCGCCAGCACAATCTTAAGAACATCGACGTCGAGATTCCCCGTAATAGCTTGACGGTCATCACCGGATTGAGCGGGTCGGGCAAGTCTTCACTGGCCTTTGACACCATCTACGCGGAGGGCCAGCGGCGTTATGTGGAGACGCTGTCGGCTTACGCCCGCCAGTTTCTGGACCAGATGGAACGGCCGGATGTGGATGCCATTGACGGGCTCAGTCCCGCCATTTCCATCGAGCAAAAGACCACCAGCCGGAGCCCCCGTTCGACGGTGGGCACGATCACCGAGATTTACGATTATCTTCGTCTTTTATTCTCTTCCATTGGAGTGCCCCATTGTCCCAAGTGCGGGCGAGCCATAAGCCGCCAGACGGCTGACCAGATCGTGCAACGGGTGATGGCCCTTACTCCGGAAGATCGAGTTATGGTTTTGGCGCCTATTGTGCGCGGCCGTAAAGGCGAGTTCAAGAAAGAGATGGAGAAGTTGGTGCAGCACGGCTTCACCCGCGCGAGGGTCGACGGCGAACTAGTGAATCTCGATGATGACCTCGCCCTCGACAAACGGAAGAACCACACCATCGAAGTGGTGATTGATCGTCTGCTGGTGAAACCAGGGATCGAGCATCGGCTTGAGCTTTCAGTTGGGCTGGCGATGAAGCTGGCTGGGGGCTTGGTGCAGGTTGCGGTAGTGGGTGGGGAAGAGCAGCTGTACTCGGAACGGTTAGCGTGCCCGGATTGCGGTATCAGCGTGCCGCAACTGGAGCCTCGATCGTTCTCGTTTAACAGTTCGTACGGAGCATGCCCCGAATGTCATGGACTCGGGAGCCGCTACGATTTTGATCCCGCGAAAGTGATTGTCGACTGGTCGAAGCCGTTGCTCGATGGCGGACTCGGGCCGGGCTCGGCCTCGCAAAATCTCATCCACATGCTGCAAATCGCAGCCACTGCCCATGGTTTGGACTTGAGCACCCCCTTTGAGAAGTTTCCCGAGAAAGTGCAAAACCTGTTGTTGTACGGCGAAGCCGGCAAAGGAGGCAAGACCGGCTTCAGCGGAATTCTGGCCTACCTCAAGCGAGTGCTCGAGGAATCTACATCCGAGGGCTATCGCGATTTCTTGCTCGATTACATGTCGGCAACGGAATGCCCCACCTGTCACGGGCAGCGGCTGCGTCCGGAGAGTCTGGCAGTGAAAGTCAACGGTCTGTCGATCGCGGACTTCACCGAACTGCCGGTTTCTCGTTCGCTGGAACTCGCCAGGAAAATTCAGCTGACCGGACGAGAGGCTGCGATTGCCGGGCGGGTCGTGCATGAGATTGTCGAACGGCTGCAGTTTCTGAATGCGGTTGGTTTGGGCTACATCTCGCTCGATCGTTCGGCGGCCACGCTCTCTGGTGGCGAGGGGCAGCGCATCCGACTAGCGACGCAGATCGGATCGAAGCTAAGAGGGGTGCTGTATGTGCTCGACGAACCCTCCATCGGCCTGCATCACCGCGACAATGCCCGATTGTTGAAGGCGCTCGAAGAGTTGCGCGATCTCGGAAATACCGTGCTCGTAGTCGAGCATGACGAAGAGACCATCCGCCGCGCTGATTATGTGATAGACCTCGGTCCCGGAGCGGGGCGGCACGGAGGCGAGCTCGTCGCCCACGGTACGCCGGAAGAAATTATGGAAATACCAGGATCGCTGACTGGAGCATATATTTCGGGCAGAGTCCATATCGAAATGCGGCCGGAGCGGCGGCCGACAAATGGCGCGGGTATTGCGATTCTGGGCGCGCGCGAAAACAACTTGAAGAACATTGACGTTACCTTTCCGCTGGGCGTGATGACTGTCGTGACCGGAGTTTCAGGTTCCGGTAAATCGACCCTGGTCAACGACATTCTCTATCGAGCATTGGCGAAGACTCTCTATCGCTCGCGGGAAGAAGCTGGCGCTCACAAAGCGATTTCCGGAGCGGAGAACATCGACAAGGTCATTTGCATCGATCAGTCGCCCATCGGGCGGACGCCGCGTTCGAATCCCGCGACTTACACCGGAGTCTTTGCGCAGATTCGTGATCTTTATGCCATGTTGCCAGAGTCACGGGAACGAGGATACAAGCCGGGCCGGTTTTCATTCAACGTGACCGGTGGACGTTGCGAAGCCTGTCAGGGCGAGGGCCAGCGGCGCATTGAAATGAGTTTCCTGCCGGATGTTTACGTGCTCTGTGAAGTCTGCGGTGGTCGCCGTTACAACCAGGAAACTTTGGCCGTCAAGTACAAGGGGTTTTCGATCGCGGATTTACTCGAAATGCCGGCGTCGGACGCATTGCCAATTCTCGAAAACATTCCGCAGGTAAGGCAGAAGCTGCAGACGCTGGTCGACGTGGGCCTGGGATACATTCACTTGGGCCAATCGGCTGTAACACTCTCTGGTGGCGAAGCTCAACGCATCAAGTTGGCGCGCGAGTTGAGCAAACGGCAAACTGGGAAAACTTTATATCTGCTGGACGAACCCACAACTGGTCTGCACTTTGATGACGTTAAGAAATTGCTGCACGTGCTACATCGCCTCACCGACCTGGGAAATATGGTCGTGATTATCGAGCACAACCTGGATGTGATCCGCAACGCCGACTGGCTCATCGACCTCGGTCCCGAGGGTGGCGAAGATGGCGGGCGAATTGTCGCTCAAGGTACCCCGGAGCAGGTTGCGCGGAATAAGAAGTCCTACACTGGCCAGGCGCTGGCGGAATACTTTAATGGCAAATCGAAGAGGGCTTCGATGGCGGAATTGCTGGCTTGAGGTGTTGCAGTGATGTCCTCTGCGAGGTTTTCTCCGCACCCTCTGCGATTCCGGGCTTCATCGCTGAGGTCGCCAAGAAACACTCGCAGAGTCAAACAACGAGCGATCGGCATAGCTTCTCGTTTTCGTGTAAATTCAAAATGTCCCGGCAGCAATTCTGAATCGCGTGTCCTCACCTCCAAATCCGTTGTCTGATCCAGGGTTGCTTCCGGCGGAACATCCGGTGACTGCAGTCGAAATCCCGTCCGAGGATCCGGTCTGGAGCGGATGGGATGTGCTGCAGATTGTGTTGCTCACCCTTGCCTCAGTTTTCGTTTTTCTCCCGCTGGTTGCTTTCGTTGCGCAGCGATTTCTATATCCCAAGGTCGCATTCCTAGATGTTGTGACCTACCCGCTGGTGACCGTAGCGGGGCAGGGATTTGCCTATCTTGTTATTTTGGCCTTCATGTTTTCCATTGTGAAACGCGAGCCTGGCCGGGATTTCTGGCAGGCTATTCGATGGAACTGGCCAAAACATTGGTCAAACTTTTTACTGGCCGGTATGGTGCTGTCGTTTGCCTTGCAAGGGATCGCACACGTCCTTCCCATGCCGAAAGAACTCCCGATGGATCGCTTTTTCCGGACGCCCGGCGAAGCCTGGGCTTTGTCGCTGTTTGGCGTAACTTTTGCGCCCTTGCTTGAAGAGCTGTTCTTTCGCGGTTTTTTTTATCCCGTGCTGGCTCGCCGCTTCGGTATCGGAATCGCGGTGGTCGTGACCGCGGCAAGTTTCGGCCTGATTCACGCGCCGCAACTCGGACGCGCATGGGGGCCGGTGCTGGTGATATTCATGGTCGGTCTGGCGTTGACTATCGCACGGGCCTTGACCAAGTCCGTTGCAGCAAGCTTGCTTATGCACGTCGCATATAACGCAACACTTTCGGTTTTGCTGTTCATAGGAACCGACGGATTTCGTCATCTCGAGAGGCTGAATCAGTGATCCGGGATTGAGGCTTCGGTCGTCAGGCTTCGGGGAAGTGCTGCAAATAGCCAATTGATTTCCGGGAGCCTGACGCCAGAAGCCTGAAGGCCGCCTCATGTTATCTTAGATTTTCCATGTCTTCCGCCCGTCAGGAATTGTTGCGTCTGCTGGCAACCAAGTCTTTTCGTCTGGGGGAGTTCAAACTCTCGTCGGGTGGCACCAGCGACTACTACATAGATTGCCGCACGACAACTTTGGACGCCCGCGGTTCGCAACTGACCGGGCAGGTGTTTCTAGAGGAAATTCGGCAGCGCGGATGGAGGCCACAGGCGGTTGGCGGCTTGACCATGGGCGCCGATCCGGTTGTTGTAGCTGTAGCCGTAACCAGCGGCGAAATTCACGCCTTCCTCGTGCGCAAAGCGGAGAAGCAGCATGGTACGGGCCAGCGCATTGAGGGCTTCCGAGAGAAGGGCGCGCGTGTCGTGATCGTGGACGATGTCTGCACGACGGGCGCATCGACCGTTCAAGCGATCGAGGTAGCGCGTGAATTTGGATTTGAAATCGTCGGCGTGATGTGCCTGGTCGAGCGTGAGGAGGCTAAAGGGCGTCCGAATGTAGAGAAAGCCGCCACGCCCGCGCCGTTTGTTTCGATATTCACTGCAACGGACGTGCGCACGGAACACTTGCTGCGGAAGGACGACACGCCTCCGCCTATCTACGCCGTCGCTGCCACTTGCGAGTTATGCGGAAGGCCCGCGGTTACGAACCTGAAGCGGAACCGTTGCGAGGTACATAGAACTTAAGTTTGTCATCCGAGCGAAGCGAAGGATCTCTGTACTAGCCCTCGCCAACAGCAACGCATAGGTCTTTCGCTTTGCTCAGGATGACAATCATTGCTGACAACCAATTCAATGATCCAAACTCTGGAATGGACTGACAAGGGCGTACGCTTCATCGATCAGACGAAGCTGCCCACCGAAGAAGCCTACGTGACCTGCAAGAATTACGAGCAGGTTGCCGACGCCATCCGCAACATGGTCGTACGCGGTGCACCAGCCATTGGCGTGGCTGCCGCAATGGGCATCGCCCTGGGCATGAAAAACTCGAAAGCCGAGACCGGAGGCGAGCTCAAGCGCGATTTCGACCAGATTTGCGAAGTGATCGGCAAAACGCGCCCGACTGCGGTGAACCTTTTCTGGGCCATCCGTCGCATGAGAGATAAGTTCGAAACGCTCAGAGTGCGGCCGCTCCCGCAGATCAAACAGGCTTTGGTCGAAGAAGCGCAGCGCATGCACGCCGAAGATATCGCCGCAAACCAGGCCATGGGACGCTTCGGCGCAACTCTTATGCCCGCGAGCGGAGGCGTGCTCACGCACTGCAATGCTGGTGCGCTTGCGACTTGCGGGTATGGCACTGCGCTCGGAGTGTTCCGCGCCGCAATCGAGCAGGGGAAGAAAATCCACGTCTACGCCGACGAGACTCGTCCTTTTCTGCAAGGGTCGCGGCTGACTGCTTGGGAGTTGATGAAAGATGGCATTCCGACCACCGTGATTTCCGACAACATGGCGGGCTCGATCATGAAGCAGGGAAAAATCGGAGCAATTGTCGTCGGTGCAGATCGCATCGCTGCCAACGGCGATGTCGCCAATAAAATCGGAACCTATTCCGTTGCCGTGCTGGCGAAGGAGCACGACATCCCCTTCTATGTGGCCGCGCCACTGTCGACTATCGATTTCGAAGCGACTGATGGCAGCAAGATTCCTATCGAGCAGCGTAACGAAAAAGAGGTCACGCACATCGCCGGCAAACAGATGACGCCCGACGGGGTAGGAGTAGAGAATCCCGCGTTCGACGTGACCCCCGCAAAGTATGTGACCGCGATTGTGACTGAGCGCGGCATTGCGCGGGCACCGTATGGCGAGTCATTGGCGAAGTTAGCGGGCGTGGAGAGTGCGGCAACGAGCACTTAGCATTTGGCACTTAGCATTTAGTCCTCTTCAAGATCGCAAAAATTTCGGCGACTAATTGCTAACTGCTAAGTGCCAAGTGCTGTCCCTTCATGTTCTCCATCACTCAATCCCAAGTTTCATTCGAGAGCGGCGGGAAAGACATTCGACTGGATTGTTTTCTGCCTGATTCTAACGCACAGCGCTTCCCCGCAGTGATCGGTCTGCATGGGTCTGGAGGCGGACACGCCTCAATGGCCGACCCTGCAAGCCTTTTGGCTGAACAAGGCTTCGCGGTGTACGTCCTGCATTATTTCGACCGCACCGGAACCACCGAGATCGATGGTCTACAAACTATCTTCCGCCACTTCCCAGTCTGGATGAAAACTCTTTGGGACGCGGTCAGCTTCGTCGCCCGTCAGCCGCAAGTTGATCCCGAACGCATCGGGCTGTTGGGATTCTCTCTGGGCGCATACCTCGCGCTGGCGGCCTCGGCTATCGATTCGCGCGTCCAGGCCGTCGTCGAGTTCTTCGGCGGAATGCCCAAAGAGATGAAATTCTTCACGCGTCGTCTATGTCCGGTGCTGATTCTGCACGGTGAACAGGACAAAACCGTTCCGGTCGAAGAGGCATACCACTTGCAGCAAATGCTCGAAAAGAAACAGATCGCGTATGGGATACAAATTTATCCCGGAGCAGGACACGGCTTCAGCGGAGAAACCTGGCGCGACGCCAGCTTACGGACTCTGGCATTCCTGGAGAAGCATTTAGCAAGTGGCCAACGGGTCAAACCTGAAGCCTGATTTTCCTCGAACTTTTCGTGGAGGATCTTCGTAAATTAGACTAGAAGACAAGGAGAGCCTGTCATGTTCACTTTCCTCCTGTGGTGCCTGTTGTTCGTATTGTGCTGGCCACTGGCTCTGCTCGCGCTGGTGCTCTATCCGATCGTGTGGCTGCTGCTCTTGCCGTTTCGAATCATCGGCATCGCAGTGCATGGAGTGTTGGAACTGGTGTGGGCAGCGGTGATGTTGCCCGCGAGACTTTTGACTGCGCCATTTCGGCTGTGATATGCCGCGACGTTTTGCGCACACCATCGGGTAAACTGACTTGGATGAGCCTCCGCATTAACTTGCTGCTACTCTCTGTCGCTTGCTGCGTCCAAGCGAGGGCGCAGTCGTTCGAGGAACTGCATGCCAAAGGCTTGCAAGAGAATCCTCCTGGCGTGACTATGACGATCTCCACCACGGACGGGGGTAGCACGTACCATTTATCAGATAAGCTACGCTTCCAGCTCTTCTTTATGAGCAAGGAACTCGAAGTTTATACGTTAGAGCTGATGAGTGGTTCGAATGCGGCGAGTGTAAACGACGAAGTTACGCTCCAAAGCGCAGAGATGACCAGCCCCGTTCACACAAACGCAGGGCTTTTTGCTTATGTGTGTTGTGACAGCTATCGCCACTACGTGGGCCACCTATCGCGTTTGGTAACGCTGACCTTCAGTCTGCAGGACGTCGAGCGATCCGTCAATTTTGGCATAATGGGACTACCGACAGCTCAGAAACTAAAGCCTGGGGAGTACAGAATGTTCATACAAACTAAAAGGCTCATGCGCGGGTGGCCGAAATCGGAGCACGACCAATATCATTCTGTCAGCGATATCGTCGTGACTTCTAACAATGTCCTCCACATCACAATCCTTCCAGATGTCCCGAAAGAAAGTGGAGGCAAGCCTTAAGGCGTACGGCCTTCAGAACCGGCAACGTACCCTACTCAACAGCTTTCGCCGGCATCGCCATTCCCAATTCTTTCATCACCATCTGCAAGTCCTTCCAGGTTTCTTTCTTCTGCCGCGGATCGCGCAGCAGAAACGCGGGATGATAAGTGAC
>Ga0206833_1006_pt1 | contig 60456 bp, 48 predicted proteins | sample Alteio_BWOrgCont_32_FD_152891 | JGI IMG/M metagenome (GOLD analysis project Ga0206833, IMG submission 152891) | Enriched cells from forest soil in Barre Woods Harvard Forest LTER site, Petersham, Massachusetts, United States -... | ecosystem: Environmental > Terrestrial > Soil > Temperate forest >... | reverse complement strand
ATACGATGATACTTAAATATAAAATCATCAGGAAAGGTTTGTACACCCGCGCACTCCCGTACAGATAACCTTAGAAAAAATGCCTTCAAAAGAAGACTTAAATATCGCGTTTACACTGGATGAAGCCGCCGTATGTAACATAAACCTTTCCTCTTTCTTATCCTTATCCAGGAAGTATAAGGTATCAGTACAAAGCTACTGGCAAGATCTGGAGCAACTACATAATTTATTCGGAAAATATGATGGCAATAATGTTTTTTCCAATTCGCGATATAAGGTGCTGATGCCGGGAGCTAAATCACTTGAATTAATTTCTATGGTTGAGAAACTGATGGGGAAGTATAATTTCATTGATGAAGTTACACATCAGACAAAACAGAGAGAATTATTAACGGCAAGTGAGCTTTATACTTTAGATAAAATATTAGTCTTAGATCAAAAAGCTATTTTACTAGATGGCGCACCATTTTATGAAAACCGCAGGCTGTTAAAACTTTCAAAACTTCAACCTGTACAAATTGAAGATAAATTATCAAATTTATTTCTGTCAGTAATCCAATTTGATTGAAACGAAAAGTTCAATATAATAAAACATCTGTATGGCAGTTTATGGCACCTGTTTTAGAAACAGCCACAGATGAACAATTACAAGAATTAAGAAAAACGTATTGGAAAAATTATAAAAGGAAATGGAGGCAGGAGCATCGTAAAAAAATAAAGGAGCTATATACTGAATGGAACGAGGAAGAATTGAGAATGATAAGCAAGGCTGCAAATAATCACCATATGTCCAAAACAAAATTTATAAAGAAAGCAGCAGTTGCCTATGCAAATTCCAAGTATCTCGTTCCTGACTATTTTGAAATCAGAGAAATATTTCAATTCGTTGCCATGAGCTATAATCAACTGAAAGATTCAACTGATGAATACAACATCCCTTTAGAAACAGGAAAAAAAGTTATGCAATTATATTTTGAATTAGAACAGAATATCGAAAGGATATTAATGCACCCACAATTAATATACAAAGAAACAATTAAATAATATTGTATGGATATTTCTATAAATGATGATTTCTTTTATAAGCTTGTTGAAGCGGTAGTCAAGCGATTGAAAAGCACGGAAGAAAAGAAATCAGATAAATGGCTTACTCCTACAGAAGCGATGATAAGATTAAATATTAAAAGTAGAACCACGTTAGCCAAACTCAGAGATAATGAATCAATCTTATTCACCCAATACAGTAAAAAAAGCATCCTCTATGATGCTGCGTCAATTGAAAAATTCCTGGACAGTAAAATAAGAAAACCGCTTGATGATTAATAGAACCCGATGACCGCATCCAATGCATCATCCGCATCCTTATGGATGAATGAACTTTGGTAGTTGATCGTCGTCAGAACTGAAGTATGTCGATACAATTTTTGTAGCATTTGAATCGGTATTTTATCTCCGCTTAAATTTCCGAAGGTATGTCGCCCGATATGAGTTTTCAAGGGCTTCGTTATGTTTGCCATTGTTGCAACGGTCTTGAGTGAAGTATTGATAGCTTTTACCCGTTGATTGATTCTTCTCTGTACTTCAAATTGATCTTTTAAATTGGGCAAGCTTTCCAAATCAGGGAACACTAAATCATGAACGACATTCTCTCTGTTATACGTTGAAAGGATGACGTACGCTTTCTCCGGTATCTTCAATGACCCAGGCTTGGCATTCTTCCCCATGGTATAAAACAACCGATCATTTTGGAAATCCGACCATTTCAACCGTAGTACGTCTGAAATCCTCATCCCGGCAAAGTAGAAAGAAAAGAGCCAGATATTGCGCGCATGATTCACGGATCGTTGTTGTATGACAAGTTCTTCAATTGCCTTGACCTCTTCAATTGTCAAACCAACTTTTAATGATTCAGGAAACCGTAACACGATCTTTCCCTTGCCAAAAGGATAAAACTTTCTGTCGACAATATTCGAACCTATTACCCTGTTAAAGATTGTTCGAATAACAATTAAGTGATTAACTATCGTCCGTTCAGAAATCTTTCTCTCAGTCCTCAAATAATCTTTATAGCGATTCAAAAGTGCAACTGAAATTTCAGTAAAGGAAATATCCGCACCGATCTTATCATGCTTAAGAAAATCAATAAAATGTTTGATACGCGGCGCATCGGCAGAATGACGATTAAATTTGCCCTGCTTTTCTAATGCAATTTTATATAGTGTTGCTTGCTTTTCAAATGTTGCATGCTTTGAACCCACAATGCCTGATATGATGGAATGCGCAGAAAAATCATTATGCGCAACTTCCAAGTCTATCAACTTGTGGCTTGATTCAGCCAGTTTAGTCCGGATGAGATTGTTTAAACTTTTGGCATTCGGGTGAGCCTTTTTCACCAACTGATTCTTTTCATCCCAAAACTCCTTCTTTATTTTATGGCCAATGAATGTATATGCTGAGGTTCTGTTTTTTGTAATTCTGATCGCAAGCGGATATGAGCCATCCTTGTAAGCTTTTTTATGTAACACGACTTTAAGTGAAGACATTTTATAGCGGATTTTGTTCGGAATAAAGGTACAACATAGGTACAACAAATTATGGTTTCATCTGATTTTATTTATACCCATCTGAACATGAAATGCAGTAGGGACGGGCATTTATGAATGTACTGAAATAGTTCGATACAGAAAAAATAGAACTTAAAATCCTGTGGGCAGTAATGCTCGTGACGGTTCAATTCCGTTCCCGGGTACAAAATAAGAAAGCGGCTTTATGCCGCTTTTTTTATTTTTATTTTGTTACAAGCATTTGTTCATTGCTCATCATCGTTGTGTCACTCACTTGTACCGCATACCTTTATTCAACTTCTTTTATTATTCATATTCATACTCAAAATATCCAAGCAATTCATTTTCTTTTGAGTAGCATTTTTCTTTAATGCGCAGTTGTCCATCATATAAATATGTCCATACAAAATAGTTGGCATTTACACCTTCCTGCGTTGCTACCATTTTTTCTAATTGCCCGTCATCATTGTATTCAAAAATAAAATCGGGCAGCATTTTTTGTTTTACAATATTATAACGCACAATATCAGTCAGCCTGTTTAATGTGTCGTAATAATAATAATAATGATTTCCGTAAACAGCCACTTCAATTTCATCTGTTATATTTCCTTTCGGATCAACTACAAAATCAATTTCAGTAGTATCTGTAGTATTTTTTATCCGAAGCATTTTTTGCAGTTTCCCTGTACTATCATAAACATATTTATGCGTTTCAACAAGCGATGTCGTAAAATCATCATCCGAAGAACGTGAGTCGGAAGTAATGCTGCTTATATTTCCAACACTATCATATTTATAATCAGAAGTTGAAACGCTTACATCAGAACTATCAACAGATTTTACCAATAAACCTTTTCCATCAAAAGATGTTGTTAGTATAGATTTAGTAGTTACAAACGACCTCGTGTACGTTTCTATCTGCCGGAAATTTTTACTTATTTTTTTCTCGCAATAAAAACCTTTACTGGGTTGGTCGTCTGCTTCAAAACTTTTCACTTCAATGTTGCTTATTTTATGATCTTTATAAACAGCCATATCAGCCATTAATTGTTTGTTGCTCATAATGTCTTTATAATAATATTGCGCCGAAACAGTGTTTGTAAATATTGCCCAAAAAAGTACCGTAGTAGTTAGTAACTTGCCCATGTATGTGTTTTTCGGCATAAAAATAAGGTAATAAGGCTTTTAAAATATAGTGCAATTTATAACAACTATGTTTATGCCGTTTGTTTCAATAAAATATAACTTTATTATTTTTTAACAAAACCTCCATTTCTTTAGCTCAAAAATAATTGTATGCAAGCTGTTACAGATGAATTTAAGCGGTTAATAAATATCATGGATGACCTGCGGGAAAAATGCCCGTGGGATAAAAAGCAAACCATTCAAACCCTGCGCCAGCTTACTATTGAAGAGACTTATGAATTGGCTGATGCCATAACCGATGAAGATTGGAAAGGCATTAAAGAAGAGTTAGGTGATCTGTTATTACATATAATTTTTTATGCAAAAATCGGTACAGAACAAAACCAGTTCACTTTGCAGGAAGTGATAAATGGCGTGTGCGAAAAATTAATTACGCGCCACCCGCATATTTATGGCGATGTAAAAGTGGAAGATGCAGAAGATGTATCTAAAAACTGGGAAAAGATAAAGATGAAAGAAGGCAAAAAATCGGTATTAAGCGGAGTGCCAAAATCGTTGCCATCAATGGTAAAAGCAATGCGTTTGCAGGAGAAATCAAAGCAGGTTGGTTTTGAGTGGGAAAATAAAGAACAGGTTTGGGCAAAAGTAGAAGAAGAAAATAACGAGTTGCTGGAAGCCGTTGCCTCCGGCGATAAAAATAAAATGGAAGATGAATTAGGAGATGTTTTTTTCTCATTGGTAAACTTTGCAAGGTTTTTGCAATTAGATGCAGAGAATGCTTTGGAACGCACCAACAAAAAATTTATGTACCGCTTTACAAAAATGGAAGAAGAAGCATTAGGCAATGGCAAAGCCTTACACCAAATGACATTGGAAGAAATGGATGCCATCTGGAATAAAATAAAAAAGCAATAACGCATTGCAAAAAGATAATACATTCAAACAGTTTTTTATACGCAACAGTTACATACTGGTAGCTGCGGCATGGCTTATTACCTTGTCTGTTATTGTCGATAATTACTGGGCGGGCAATTCTTCCATTGATGTTGTACAAAAAAATATCACAGCATATATTAATCATTGCGAAACTGATTTTAATAAGGTTGCAGAAGATCCATCTTTTATTAATAAAGTAATTGATAAAAAATATGATGAAACTTTTTTACAGGAATTGCTGGATAAAAAATATTTTCTTTTCATTTATAAAAACGGCGATGATGGCAGGTTAAACCTGAATTTTTGGAGTACACAGGTAATTGTGCCGACATCAGCTATTTTATCTGCTGCTGATAAAAGCGGATTTGCACAATTATCCAACGGATATTATGTGTGGCGAAAAGATAGTTTTAATAATTATACTTCGGTAGCGCTGATACCTGTAAAATGGAATTATTCTATCGCTAATGAATACCTGCAAAACTCTTTTGTAATTGATAAAAACCTGGATAACGAATATGATATCTCAGCTCGGGAAACTGGTAGCGCCGTAAAATCCATTGATGGCAATTATCTTTTTTATCTGCAGCATAAGCCTTTAAACGTAATTGAACATAATAATGTAATAGCCGTAATATTCAGGCTGCTGGCGGCTTTCCTTGTATTGCTTTTTATACATCTTGTTGCTTTCAGGGTTACACAAAGAAAATTTTTTATCGGAATTTTGTTTTTAGTGTTTACCGTTACTGCGCTGCGTGTAGCAAGTTATTTTTTCCCAATGCCATTGAACTTTCGTCAGTTTGAGTTATTCGATCCGGCGATATATGGCTCCAATATTGTGTTCCGTTCATTGGGAGATTTGTTTATAAATTCATTATTGTTTTTATGGTGTATTCTTTTTATACGATATTTTATACAGGAAAAAAATATTACCCTGCAGATTAAACAACCTGTTATAAAATGGATATTATTAATTGCGGGTACACTTCTGTTGCTCATATCTACAATGGTTGGTGGTGATATTGTGCGTTCAATGGTAGCAGATTCGCAAATATCTTTCGATGTAGTTAATTTCTTTACTTTAAATGCATATAGTGTACTTGGTTTTATAATATTGGGTTGTGTTGCTATTAGCTATTTCTTTTTAAGCCAGTCAATTGTTTATCTGTTTGAGCCTTTGCTTCCCGGTAATTTTATAGTCAAAGTTGTCCTGGTTCCTGTTGTTGGGTTGATTTTGCTGACTGCACGCATCGGTCATCACAACATTAATTTTGAACTGGCATTACTTGTCTGGGTATTGATTTACCTGCTGGTGCTCAATAACCGCAATTTTGTTTTGCAGGCTTCGCATATTGTTTCTTCACGGTTAATTTTCTGGTTGTTTTTCTTTTCTGTTTCTATCACTTCTGTTATTATTATAGAAAATGGAAAAAAAGAAATGGATAACCGCAAACACTATGCGGAAACGCTTGCAGCCAAAGCGGATCCATCGAGCGAACGGTTGATGAATACTGTTTTAACTGATTTCAGAAGTGAAGTATTGGCACCTTTATTTAATGAATTTAAAAAAGATTCAACCAATAAATTATTAAAAGATAGTCTGGTAAATGAAAACTTTTCAAGTTATCTTAATAAATATGATACACGCATTTATACTTTTGATGAAGCCGAAAAATCTTTATTCAACCAGGATGCTACAACTTATAATACACTTACAACTATATTAAGAACGCAAGGCAAACCAACAGCAATAGGCGATTTGTATTACTATGATGTTTCGTATGATAAATACAGTTATATCAGTAAAAAAGATATCAGTGATTCAAGTGGCAAATTGCTGGGTTATGTTTTTATATTGGCTACGCCGAAACAATATAAAACAGATGCATTATATCCTGAACTGTTTTTAAAAGGATATAATAATTCTATAGAAAATTCACCGGTTTATGCTTATGCTGTTTATAATAATCTACAATTAGTAAGCAGCCATAATGATTATCCGTTTTCTTCGCAGCTTACCGAATCGCAGGTTCCTGTTGCCGAATATGAAAATTTTACTAAAAAAGGATATGATGAATTATGGTACACAGCAGGACTTGATAAAGTTGTTATCATAGCGAAAAAAGATAATTTCTTTATTGAGTCAATCACTTTATTCTCTTATTTATTTTGCGCGTTTTTATTTATTACAGGTATTTTCTGGTTATTGAATTTGCTGGTGGTTTCACGCTTTCAATGGAAACAAATGCGGTTGTACTGGCAAATGACCATTCGTAATCAGGTGCATAGCACTATTATCTTTATCAGCTTTTTACAATTTGTTGTTATCGGCGTAGCAACTATATTATTTTTTATTAACCGCTACGATAATAATAACCGCGAAAAACTAAGCCAGACAATTCAGGTAATGGAAAATGAAGTGCGCAATTCACTAACAGAAATGGCTTTGCCCGACAGCGCTTTAAAAATATATGATAACGGCTATCGCCAGATGCTGGAACAAAACATTGGCAAGATATCAGAGATAAACGCGGTAGATGTAAATATTTATGATATTGATGGAAACCTGCAGGTATCATCATTGCCATTGCCTTATAGCAAAGGTATAGTTAGCAATAAGATGGATCCTTTGGCGTATTATCATCTCAATCAATTAAAAGAGATACAATTTTTTAAAGAAGAAACGATCGGCTCATTGCAATACCTGAGCAATTATGTACCTGTAATTGATAAAGCCGGCAATGCGTTTGCTTATCTTAATATCCCATACTTTACTTCGCAAACAAAATTGCGGCAGGAGATATCTAATTTCCTTGTTGCAATAATTAATTTAAATGCATTTATATTTTTGATTGCCGGTGTTATTGCATTGGTTATTACTAATCGTATTACACGTTCGTTTAGTTTTATCAGCAACCGGATGAAAGAAGTAAACCTTGGCTCCATCAATAAAGAGATCGTATGGAAACGCAAAGACGAAATTGGCGAACTTGTAAAAGAATATAATAAAATGGTAACCAAGCTGGATGAACGCGCCGTAACGCTTGCCAAGAGCGAGCGTGAAGGAGCGTGGCGCGAAATGGCAAGGCAGGTAGCGCACGAAATAAAAAACCCGCTTACACCAATGAAATTAAGCCTGCAATATTTACAACGCGCTATTGATAACAACAGTGAAGATGTAAAAGTGTTAAGCAGTAGCGTAGCAAAAACGCTGGTAGAACAAATAGACCATCTGAGCCAGATAGCTGGTGAGTTTTCGCAGTTTGCCAATATTGGCAATCCTAAAAATGAACTGTTTGATTTAAATGAATCATTAAAACAATTAACGCAATTACATTCTATAGAAGAAAATTTACAGTTGGATTGGAACCCAAAACCGCAACCCGCTATTATAAATGCCGACCGCACACATATCAACCGGCTCTTCACCAACCTTATTCAAAATGCCATACAGGCTGTGCCGCAATACCGTGTGCCGCATATAGAAATTGACGAAGAAATGAATGATGGCACAGTATTGATAAAAATAAAAGATAACGGTACAGGCATAGACGAAGCATTGCAATCAAGCATTTTCGCGCCCAACTTTACCACCAAAACATCCGGCACAGGCTTGGGACTTGCCATGTGCAAAGGCATTGTAGAACAAAGCAAAGGAGAACTTTGGTTCGAAACTACACAAGGCTACGGCACTACATTTTTTGTAGAACTTCCATTAGCAGAGAATTAAATACATTTTTTTTATACAAGCAATAGGACTACTATCAACATCGTTGTGTCACTCACTTGTACTTTTTATTTTCTATTCAACTTTCTTCAAATAGTATATAAAGTCTATGCAGGATATAAATATTCTGATAATTGCAGGTTCCGGATAAATATTTTTTTCTTTACCCAACCCTTTAATCCTTGCTACAGTATATGCAATAAGTGGAATTGGCAGGATATTTTTCCGCTTCTTCAACAAAACAGCATTATCCGATAAATAAAAATATGGTTATGAAAAAGTATTTACCCTTGTTGTTTATCTATGTTTTATTCGGCTTGAAAGTAACCGCACAATGCAATGCAGCGTTTAGCTATACAATAAATAAAGACAGTGTAAGCTTTATACCCGCTGACACCTCGTCGGATCAAGAAGGATATTGGTACTTTTACGACAGCGGCGACAATTTTTATGGTTGGGATAATTCGGATACAACCTTTAGTCTTACATCATTTAATCCCGGAACATATACCATACATCATTATGTTTATAAGGAAACAAACGGTTACTGTATGGATAGTGCATGGGAAACCATAACAATAAAGTATACACCAACTTGTAGTGCTACTATCTCTTATGTTAAGGATTCATTTACGAATGCCTATATTTTTAATGCAAAACCTATATATGATGGTGGCGGCGTACCAAATTCTACCTGGACCCTTGATGGAACAAATAACCCTGATCTTTATAGTTATTACAATTCTCTTCGCGATACTTTGTCAGCGGGAGCGCACCAAATATGCTATGATATAACAACTGCAGCAGGTTGTACATCTTCTACATGCCAGACCATTACGGTACAGCCACCTCAAAACTGTGGCTGGCAGGCATCCTTTACGGAAACGGCTTCTTCAACAAACCCGCATCTGATTAATTTTAACGCATTGCCTAACCAGCCTAACTTAATATATCATTGGGATTTTGGGGATCAATATAATTATTATATAGATTCTGCTCAGGCATCTACCGTCAATCCGTCGCATACTTATGCTTATGCAGGTACTTATTCAGTTAAAGTCATTATTGCTGATACACAGACTGGTTGCTCTCAACTTGATAGTGCTCATATTACTGTGTTACCAACCCCATCTGAAAGCTGCATCACATCATTTACTTATACACTCAGCAAAGGCAATGCTTCTTTTACAGCCATGAGTAACCAAACAATCACATCAGAAAACTGGACGATCTATCCACCTTATAATGCAATAGGCCAAAATACTGTAAATCTAAGGTCGTTTAATCCTGTCTATAATTTTCCCGACACGGGTTATTATTATATTTACTTTTCTGATTCTACCAATACAGGCTGCGTTGGTAGTTATTATGCCCAGGTATATGTAGATAGCATTACCGGCAATAGCAGGGATACATCTGTTGTTCCGGTTTGTAATGCGGCATTTACTTATGCCATAAACCAGGATAGCGTGAGTTTTACACCTGCCGATAGTTCATCAAACCTTTCCGAAACATGGGGCTTTTACGACAACAATAATAGCTTTTTCAATTTATCTAATTCAAACTATACATTCACGCTCGCATTCACACCCGGCACTTATATGGTTCAGCATATAATTTACAACGCAACAAACGGATGCACAGATACTGTTTCGCAAAATATAGCGGTAACGTATATACCGGTTTGTAATGCGGCATTTACCTATACTATAAACCAGGACAGCGTGAGTTTTACACCAGTGGATAGTTTGCCTATCGATGATACGTGGAATTTTTTCGATAGCAATAATAATCTTTACTATGGAAAAGGTTCATTCAATACGTTCACGCTTGCCTTTAACCCGGGTACCTATACCGCGCAGCATATACTTTACAATCCGGCTAACGGATGCACGGATACTGTTTCACAGAGTATAACGGTAACGTATATACCACCTTGCAATGCACAGTTCACTTTCGCTGTAAACAAAGACAGTGTAAGTTTTATGCCTGCCGATAGTTCTGCAAATCTTTATCAATACTGGTATTTTTATGACAGCAGTAATAATTACTATGATTCTTATTATTCAGATAATTCATTTACGCTTACATCATTTAATCCCGGTATTTATACTGTAGAACATACTGTCTATAATCCGGCAACCGGCTGTAGTGACAGTGCTTCGCACATCATAGCAATAAATTATACACCAACATGTAGCGCTACTGTTTCCTATAATAAAGATCAGTTTAGTAATATGTATACTTTTAATGCAAATCAGGTTTACGACGGAAATGGGATACAAAGCTCTGTGTGGACAGTTGACGGGATACCCGATTCTATGTATGATTGGAGCTATTTACAGGATAACTTAGTATTACCAGGAGCACATCAGGTGTGCTATAACATGACAACTGGTGCAGGTTGCAGGGCTTCTGCATGCCAGACTGTTACAGTACCGGCAGCTCAAAACTGTGGCTGGCAGGCATCATTTACGGCAATTGCTTCTTCAACAGATACGCATTTGATCAATTTCAGCGCATCGCCCAATCAATCCAACTTAAGTTATCACTGGGATTTTGGAGATCAATATAATTATTACGGCGATTCGGTTGAATCGGATATTGCTAATCCATCCTATACTTATGCTTATACGGGTACTTATTCCGTTAAAATTATTATTACAGACACATTAACCGGCTGCTTCCAGATTGATAGCGCTTCGGTTACGGTACAACCATCACCATCAGAAAGCTGCACATCATCATTTACCTGGTTGCTTAATGCAGGGCAGGCTACATTTACTGCTACAAGTAACCAAACTATTGTTGCCGAAAACTGGACGATTGAACCTTTGGATTCTTTGAACCAAAGTATAACACTCAATACGATTGATCCTATTTATAATTTCGCCGATACGGGTTATTATTACACTTGTCTTTCTGTTTCTACCAGCACAGGTTGCAACAGTAATTCTTGTCAATACATGTATGTAGGTAGTATTGGTAATAATCCCGATTCATCAGTTCTGCAATGCTACCCAAATCCAGCCACAGGTAATACCGTAAATGTTGCGCTAATACTACCCGGTGCTGCGCTTGTACAATACAATGTATCTAATATTTATGGTAATGTTGTTTATCAATATCAGCTCCAGGGCCTGGCAGGCAACAATGTAATTACGATCCCATTGCAAACATTGGCCGACGGGCAATACTTTATCGACATTATTTATAACAATCAGCATTATCACAGTGTCTTTCAAAAATTAAACTGATTGTATCGAAGCGTAAGATCTGGTTATTAAATAACATAAAAAATCACTTAATTTATTTTGGAACAGGCAGTTGTGCAACTATTCAACATCGTTGTGTCACTCACTTGTACGGCAAATCTTTATTCAGCTTTCATCGAAGCGTAGATAATTTTTTATATTCAAATATAATCGTAATATTGCAATATTAAAGTAATAAATATGGGCGCTACCAAAACAGATCATTTTACCGATAAACAAAATGAAATAGCAATACTTGCCAAAGCAATTGCGCATCCGGCGCGGGTTGCTATTATTGATTATCTGGTAAAAGTTAATACCTGCATCTGTGGCGATATTGTAAATGAATTGCCTCTGGCACAACCAACAGTGTCACAACATTTAAAAGAATTAAAAAATGCAGGCATTATAAAAGGCAATATTGAAGGCAATTCAATTTGTTATTGCATTGATGAAAAAGCATTCTTAAAGCTGCAATCTTATTTTACCGGTATTTCGAGTAAAATGGAAAAAAAGAAAAAGAACTGTTGCTAATGCCAATGAAACTGTTATTATTTAAATACAAAAAGAAAATAATAATCACCATTTCAGTAATTGCGCTGGACGCGGCTTTTGGCTTTGACCCTAAGTTTACTATAATAAATATGGTTTGGTTATTTGCTTAAAAAACCATCATGAAAAAAATACTTGTTTTATGCACAGGCAATAGTTGCCGTAGCCAGATAGCGGAAGCGTATTTGAAATATTTTGCAGGCAGCAAAGCAATAATTTATAGCGCTGGTGTGGAAACCCATGGTGTAAATCCAAAGGCAATTACTGTTATGAAAGAAGATGGAATTGATATTTCAAAGCATACTTCCAATAATATCAAGGAATATATTGCTGTTGATTTTGACTTTATAATTACTGTTTGTGATAATGCTAAAGAACGTTGCCCGTTCTTTCCAACTAACGCAAAGAAATTTCATTACAACTTTCCCGACCCTGCAAAAGCGGTTGGTACTGAAGAAGAAATTTTACAGGAGTTCCACAATGCAAGAGAATTAATTAAAAATTATTGCAGGGAATTTGTAGCAAATAATTTATGATCTACAGATATTCGTTTTAATTAAAGCTCGATGTAGGTATACAGTACAAGTGAGTGACACAACGATGTTGCTATGAAAAACCAAAGCTGGTTTCAAAAAAATTAAATGCCTTTCAACTTTTTTATTTTTTGTAAATAATCTTCCAGCTCTTTTAAACTAAAACTACTTAGATTGTTTTGTTTGGTGACCATTGCTTTTTGCGCAGCCAGCACGCCATAATTTATATCAGCATAACCGGCAACCTCATGCGAATCGGGATCGATAGAGATCAATACATTTTTTTGTAAAGCATAATCAATATACTTCCAATCGATATCAAGACGGCTTGGGTGTGCATTCAATTCTATCACCACATGATTGGCAGCGCAGGCATCAATAATTTTTTTATGGTCAACAGGATACCCTTTGCGGCTTAGCAACAGCCTGCCCGTCATGTGACCTAATATGATTGTGTATGGATTTTCGATGGCTTTCAATAAACGGCTCATCGCTTTTTCTTCCGTCATTTTTAAATTGCTATGTACTGATGCAATTATCAGATCAAATGTAGAAAGCACACTGTTGCTGTAATCGAGGCTGCCATCGTTTAAGATATCGCTTTCGATACTTTTGAATATTTTAAATGGAGCCAACTTAGCGTTTAGCTCATCTATATAATAATGTTGTTCTTTAATTCTTTCTTCGCTTAATCCTTTGGCATAAAAGGCTGTTTTGCTGTGGTCGCTCATTACAAGGTATTCCAAACCTTTGTCAATAGCGGCTTTTGCCATTTCTTCAACAGTATTGCTGCCATCGCTCCAGTTGCTGTGGCAATGAATAATGCCTTTAATATCTTTTGATTGTATTAATGTTGGTATAGAAAATGTTTTTGCTTTTTCTATTACTTCTACATTTTCACGAAGGCACGGTTCAATATATTGTATGCCCGCTTCGTCAAAAAAAACTTTATCTGTTGTATCGCCGCCATTGTTTTTATAATCAATAGCAGGAAATTTTTTTTTAAATGTGTTTATAAATTCTTTCGGACCTGTTGTGATAAATAAACGTTCATCGCGGTTTGTATCACCGGTATAAAAACGAAGTTTTAATCCGTTATTTAATTTGTATAAAAGATTATTTTCATTCTCTTCCAACAACTCCGGCGGATGTGCGCTTTGCATTTTTTGTTTTACAACAGCATTCGTTTTATTGATAACAAATTCCAATTCGTTGATCGTAAGTTCCTGTCTTCTGTATGCGCCGGTTACTCTTACAGCATCTGTTAAAAATATATTTTCTAAATAATTTTTTATCTGCGGATACACGGTTTCTACCTGCGCGTATAAAAATATTCCCTGGTTGCGGAAATAAAATTCTATGTTTTCTTCTATGCTTAGTTGTGTTTTTTCGCCAAAGCCTTTGTATAATTTTAAACGGTTTTCCTGGCAAGCGTATAATAATTCACCAATACTTTCAATCTCCATTTCTTTCCATATCACAGAAATTTTTTTAGGGCCGATACCTTTTATGTTTAGCATTTCAATAATGCCTGGCGGAGTTTTTTCTATTATTTCTTTTAATGCAACAAGCTCACCTGTTTGTAATAATTCAATGATTTTTTTTCCGGTTGATTCTCCGATGCCTTTAATGATAAAAATTTTTTCATGCGGTGTCTCGCTTAATTGCATCGGTAGCTTTTCGATGTTAAATGCAGCGCTGGCATAGGTTTTAGCTTTAAAGCTATTCTCGCCATGTATATCCATCAATTTAGCGAGCAACGAAAATGAATCAGCTATCTGGTAATTGTCCATCTATCAAAATTAATAATAAGAACGAAAAATAATGAATCGAAAATGAGATTATATAAACGAAAAAGTCCCGGCATTTGCCAGGACTTTTAAAGTATTCATTTCTAAAAACTGAAGATTACTTCTTTTTAGCTGCTTTCTTTTTTGGAGCCGCTTTTTTAGCTGCTTTTTTTGGAGCTGCTTTTTTAACTGCTTTTTTTGGAGCTGCTTTTTTAGCTGCTTTTTTAGCTGTTGCCATGTTTTTAAAATTTAATTGGTTAGTAAATAATACCTTAAAAGTAAAAACATTTTCTCAACTATCAAAAAAAATATATTTTTTATGCAGTTACTTCGGCAGGGTTAACAGAAATAAAACTTCTATCTGCTTTACCTTTTTTAAATTCAACGATACCATCTGTTAATGCGAAGATGGTAAAATCTTTTCCAACACCAACATTTTTACCAGGATGATAAACGGTACCACGTTGACGAACGATGATGTTACCAGCAACTACCGGTTGACCACCATAAATTTTTACACCTAATCTTTTGCTTTGTGAATCGCGTCCATTTTTTACCGAGCCTTCACCTTTTTTATGTGCCATCTTTTTAAGTTTTAAGTTTTAGGTTTTAAGTTTTAAGTAATGGATTTAAAAAACATATTACTTACTACTTATAACATACTACTTTTTATTATGCAATTTCTGTTACTTTAATTTTAGTGTACTGCGTACGATGTCCGTGTTTTTTACGGAAACCTTTTCTTCTTTTCATTTTAAAAGCAATTACTTTATCGCCTTTAATAAGGTCGGCAATAATTTCAGCTTTTACAATTGCTTTTACAGCAGAACCGGATGCAACGGTTCCTGCATTGTCAGTCATCAGTACTTCTGAAAACTCAACTTTATCACCGGATTTACCCTCAAGGTGAGGCACATATAAACTGTCGCCTGCTTTTACTTTAAACTGCTGTCCGGCTATTTTAACTATTGCTAACATAATTTCGCGAATTTAGGACGGCAAAGGTAAGGGAAATCACCTAAAATTTGTAATTTATATCAAAAAATTATACAGCAGCCATAAATCAGCCTGAAATAGCTGTCAATCAAGGCGGAATGCAGGATTTAAAACGTTTAAACACATTATATTCGCCCTTACTTATGCGTTATTTGCTTTTCCCGATACAGGTATTGTACACCATAATTGCATTGGTACTTTTCGTTGCTTTCATGTTTTTAATATTTCCGTTCGTGGTTGTTGCGTCTTTTTTTGGCAAAGTAAAGGGCGGTAATTATATATATATATTATGTCAATTTTGGGCGGATGTATTGTTGCCAATATTAGGAATCTTTCATAAAAATATTTTTGAAACCCCGCACGACAGGAACAAACAATATGTATTTGTTGTTAATCATATTTCATACATGGATATCCCGATAATTTTAAAAGCAGTCCGCAAACAACATTTCCGGATTTTAGGTAAATCTGAAACAAGCAAAATTCCTGTGTTTGGTTTTATATATAAAAATGCAACTGTAATGGTAGAACGTGGAAGTGCAGCAAACCGTGCAAAAAGTGTTCGACAATTAAAAAGTGTTATTAAAAGAAAGATATCGGTAGTAATTTTTCCTGAAGGGACTTTTAATGAAACGCATCAACCATTAAAAGAATTTTATGATGGCGCTTTCAGGATTGCTATCGAAACACAAACACCAATTAAACCAATTTTGTTTTTAGATACTTATAATAGATTGAATTATAAAAGTATTTTTTCATTAACACCAGGCAAATCGAGAGCGGTTTATTTGGATGAAATAAATGTAGATGGATTAACGATGAAAGATGTATCATTATTAAAAGAGAAAACATTTAAATTAATGGAAGAAAAATTAATTGCGTACAAAGCAAGCTGGATAAAATAAAGATGAGCGAAGCCGAAAATATATTATTCAATGAAGTAGCAACTGCAAACACACAAATGTGGGCGGAAGTAATTATGCCATTGGCTTTGCCAAATACATATACCTATTCGATTCCTGAACGTTTTAAAAATAAAATAAAAGAAGGTTGCCGCGTAGAAGTTGAATTGGGTAAAAATAAAAGGTATGCCGGCATCATAAAATCAATCATACAAATAGCACCTTCTTATCAAACAAAAGATATAGTAAATGTATTGGATGATGAGCCAATGCTTTATCCGCAGCAATTAAAATTATGGAATTGGATAAGTACATATTATATGTGCAGCGAAGGAGAAGTAATGGCAGCAGCGCTTCCGGCTCATTTTAAATTAAGTAGTGAAACTATTTTATTGTTCAATGAAGATTATGGAGAAGATTTTTCAAACTTAGATAATGAAGAATATATTATCGCCGAAGGCTTATTGATAAAAAAACAACTGAACTTAAGTGAAGTACAGCAGTTGCTGGATATAACGCATGTCTATCCTGTCATAAAAAGATTGATCGATAAAAAAGTTTGTATCGTTTGGGAAGCATTAAGCGAACGTTATAAAAGTAAAAAAGAAAACTTCGTTATACTCAATCCGCAATATGATAATGAAGAAGCATTAAATGAATTATTAAACAATTGGGGCAAAGCGCCAAAGCAAATGGAACTGTTGCTAAGTTATCTTTATTTAATAAAAACCAATGGCGAAGTAACACAAACAGAACTCTTAAAAAAATCAGGAGCAACTGCCGCACAATTAAAAGGGTTAGCGGATAAAAATATTTTATTGATAGAAAAAAGAAGTGTTGACAGAATAAAAGCATTGCCCAAAGCAATGGAAACAAATTTTGAGCTGAGCCCTGCGCAACAAACCGCAATAGAAGCAATACAAAAAAGCTTTACCGAAAAAAACACCTGTTTATTACACGGCGTAACCAGCAGTGGCAAAACGCAGATATACATTAAATTAATAGAAAAATATTACAAACAAGGCAAACAGGTTTTATATTTATTGCCCGAGATAGCACTAACGGCACAGATTATACGAAGATTGCAATTATACTTCGGCGGCAACATCGCAATTTATCATTCCAAGTTTAATAATAATGAGCGTGTTGAATTGTGGAATAAAATTAAAACAGGAGAAATAAGAATTGTACTCGGCGCAAGAAGCGCACTGTTCCTGCCATTTAAAGATTTAGGCTTAATTGTGGTTGATGAAGAACATGATTCATCCTTCAAACAACAAGACCCTGCGCCACGTTACCACGCACGCGATGCGGCAATTTTTTATGCTTCACTTTTTAATGCAAAAATTTTATTAGGAAGCGCCACACCATCGCTGGAAAGTTATTTCAACGCACAAAAAGGCAAATATGGTTTGGTAGAATTAAATGAACGTTTCGGCGGCATCCATTTACCAACAATTGAAATTGTAGATACAAGAAAAGTGGCTCAAAAAGGTAAAGTAATGCTATCACCGCAATTAAAAGAAGCGATAGAAAAAACAACAGAACATGGAAGGCAGGTAATATTATTTCAAAACCGCAGAGGTTATTCTCCTTATTTAATTTGCGGCACCTGCGGCTATTTGCCTCAATGTAAAAATTGTGATGTCACTTTAACCTTACATAAATATTCCAACAAATTACATTGCCATTATTGCGGAACGGTTTATCCAAAATTAGTAGAATGCCCTGCATGTGGAACAGTAAATTGGATAGAGAAAAATTTCGGCACAGAAAAAATTGAGGAAATGATTGAAGATGAATTTCCGAAACTTAGAGTGGCAAGAATGGATGTAGATTCGGTGAAAGGCAAAACAGCGCATGATAGTTTAATAAAATTATTCGAACAACATCGCCTTGATTTATTGGTAGGTACACAAATGGTTGTAAAAGGATTGGACTTTGAAAAGGTAAGCCTGGTGGGCATTTTAGATGCAGATGGCTTATTAAGCTTTGCCGATTTTCGTGTCAACGAGCGCGGCTTTCAATTAATGGAACAGGTAAGCGGGCGTGCCGGAAGAAAAGATGAGCAAGGCAAAGTGCTCATACAGGCATCCAACATCAATCATCCGATACTAAAATTTGTGCAGCAACACGATTACAAAAGCATGTACGCGTTCGAGTTAGAAAACCGCCGCCAGTTTTTTTATCCGCCGTTCAGCCGCATCATACATATCGTATTAAAACATAAACAAAAAGAAGTGGTGGATGAAGCGGCAACAAAACTCGGCAATGCCTTGCATAAAGATTTAAGCAACTTTGTAGTCGGTCCGGCAGCGCCGGTTGTAAATCGTATCCGCAATCAATATTTAATGGAACTATTAATTAAATTACCGTTGGATAGTAAGAAAATAAAAGAGTATAAAAACGTAATAAAAAATCATTTTAATTTATTGCTCACAGAAAAACGTTTTAAAAGTGTAACAATGATTGCAGATGTAGATTCAGTATAAGAAAATATTTTTGGGACAAACATTTGTTCTTTAATCAACATCGTTGTGTCACTCACTTGTACTGCATACCTTTAAACAGCTTTAATTAAATATTGATAATGGAAATACAGGAAAACATATCACTAAAAAAATACAACACGTTTGGCATTGATGTAAGTGCAAAATATTTTTCTTTTTTTTCAACGATTGATACATTAAATGAACTCATAACTCATAACTCAAAACTCATAACTCTTATCCTCGGTGGCGGAAGCAATATATTATTTACAAAAAACTTTGACGGCCTAGTTTTAAAAAATGAAATCAAAGGAATTGAAAAAATAAAAGAAGATGCTGACCATATTTACATAAAAGCAGGAGCAGGCGAAAACTGGCATGGATTAGTAACTCATTGCGTTAATAACAATTGGGCAGGCATCGAAAACCTTTCATTAATTCCAGGCAATGTAGGAGCATCACCCATGCAAAATATCGGCGCTTATGGCGTGGAAATAAAAGATGTTTTTTATGAGCTGGAAGCATATCATCTTAAAGAAAAAAAAATAGTAAAGTTTAATTTAAATGATTGCGCGTTTGGCTACAGAGAAAGTGTATTTAAAAGAAAATATAAAAATGAATTCGTTATTACAAACGTTACTTATCGTTTAAATAAAAAACCAAACTTCAACATAACATACGGAGCAATTGAACAGGAACTGGAAAAGATGAAAGTGACAGAACTCAGCATCAAAGCCATTTCACAAGCAGTCATCAATATAAGAAGCAGCAAATTGCCCGACCCAAAAATAACCGGCAATGCAGGAAGCTTTTTTAAAAATCCAACAGTATCAAATTCTAAATTCCAAATTCTAAATTCCAAATTCCAAAATATTGTCGGCTACCCGTTACCGGATGGAAATGTAAAACTCGCAGCCGGCTGGCTGATTGAACAATGCGGCTGGAAAGGCTTTCGCGGCGGCGATGCTGGTTGCTATGATAAACAGGCATTGGTATTGGTAAATTATGGCAATGCAAAAGGAAATGAAATATTTAATCTCAGCGAAAAAATATTGCAAAGCGTAAAACAAAAATTTAATGTTGAATTGGAAAGAGAAGTTAATATTTTTTAACAATATCTTTGGCAGCATTTTAGAGTAGTATAAACTCCTGAAATAAATTGACTGTATGAAAACATTACTCCTTATTACATTTATTATAATTATAAACTCACAAAAATTATTAGCACAGGAAATCCTTCATACGCCGGACACAGTTCGTTTAAAGCGAAACGCCAATCAAACTATAGTTACAGACAGGGCGCCACAGGCCGTGTATGCTGAAGTATTTGGCCGGTCAATTGATTTCAGTTTGAATTATGACAGGCGTTTTTCAAACAGGTTGGATGGATGGGGCTTTTCTGCTGGCCTGGGTGGCGCAAGTAGTAATGAAATCAACAACAATAACACTTATTTTTCTATTCCCGTTTCTATAAATTATTTAGCAGGCAAAAACGGAAAATACCTGGAAGTGGGCGCCGGGGTTAGTTATTTTAATGCAACTATAGATGATAACCAGGATTTCTATTCCGGCGGTAGTTCTATAATAGGCACGCTTACTATTGGTTATAGAAACCAACCTATCCATGGCGGGTTTATGTTTAGGGCAGGCTTTAATCCCATCATTTTCAGGAACCAATTTGTTCCCTATTATCCATACGTAAGTTTTGGCTATAATTTTTAAACCTTATTTAATTGAAATCTCCTTCATTAAAATCTTCTTCACTAAATGATTGAGTACCCAAATTCAGCATGCTTCCCATCAAATCTTTGAACTCTATCTTACCATCTACTATTTTTTTACTTATCAATGAATGAGCAGCTAATCCATGTAATACAAATTCCATCAACAAAGCATTTTCTTTTTCGCTGGCTGCTTTAAAATATTTTTTTACCAACGCATGTAATCCATCTACTTTATAAAGCAATTGTATTTTATCGGTATCTTTTGTTTCTAAAAAAGTGTTTAAATGATTGCCCGCATCAAACCATCGTGTGATCGATTTGTATGGGTTTTCATCTCCCTGTTCTTTACCTTTTTTCTTTTTTAATGTGTCAGGGTTCGGGAAGTATTGGCCAAACTGTGTGCGGATAGCTTTCTCCACTAAATTCAATGCAACCTGGTATGGGCCTTCCTGTTCGCCTTCGTACACTAATTCAATTTTGCCGGTGATAGATGGAATGATACCAACCAGGTCACTGATCCAAACCTGTGTTTCTTTTTCATTGTTGATGATTGCCCTGCGTTCTGCCGCGCTTATAACATTTTCATAAGCCGCGATAGTGAGCCTCGCACTTACACCACTTTTTTTATCAACCAATTCGCTTCCTCTTGCTTCAAATGCTACTTGCTCAATTAACCTTTTTATTAGATCGCTTACTTTTATTTTTTGTAACTGGTCTTCATGCGCATTTGCTTCCTGTTCAGTTATCGCCAATGAAGTTTCTATCGATTTTGGGTAGTGCGTTAATATCTGGCTTTCAATCCTGTCTTTCAACGGAGTTACTATGCTTCCGCGGTTGGTATAATCTTCGGGATTGGCTGTGAATACAAACATAACGTCTAAGGGTAAACGCAGTTTAAAGCCGCGTATCTGCAGGTCGCCTTCTTCTAAAATATTAAATAAAGAAACCTGTATCCTTGCCTGAAGATCGGGCAGTTCATTAATTACAAAAATACTTCGGTTGCTTCGCGGAATAATGCCGTAATGCAATACACGTTCATCAGCAAAACTTAATTTTAAATTAGCCGCTTTTATCGGGTCAATATCGCCGATTAAATCTGCAACGCTAACATCAGGCGTAGCCAGCTTTTCGCCATAGCGCTGCGTTTTGTGCAACCAGGCAATTGGAGTTTCATCGCCTTTGTCAGCAATTAAATCAACCGCATATCTTGAAATTGGTTTTAACGGATCATCATTAATTTCACTTCCGGCAATAACTGGAATATATTCATCCAACAGATCAATCATCTGTCGTGCCATTCTTGTTTTTGCCTGTCCACGTAAACCCAGAAACAAAATATTATGACGCGATAACAATGCCCTTTCAGTATCCGGAATCACAGAATCTTCATAGCCCAAAATACCCGGGAACGGATTTTCTTTTTGTTTAATTTTTTTAATTAAGTTTTCACGGAGTTCGTCTTTAATGCTTTTTGAAACATATCCGCTCTTCTTTAATTCGCCGAGTGTTTTAATTTTTGTATTATCCATTTTATATTTTTATTGTCCTGACATTGGTAATTTAATTCAACATTGTTGTGTCACTCACTTGTACTTTTTCAGCTTTGTGCATCTTTCTTTTTTTTCATTATGAGCGAAGCTAAGAATCTAATCGTTAATCAGATATTCTGTAGTAGTGAAAATGAGATACTTCGTTCCTTAGCCTAGCAAAGAAGTTTAATAAACTGTCTTTCGTTTGCCACTTTCAAAATCTTTAAAGATAAAAGCGCCTAATTTATCCAGCGAAGCAAAGAAAGCTTTGCCATTATTGGTTTCGGTAAACTCCTGTACAAAACGTTGCAAATACGGGTCGCTGGCAATCATAAACGTTGTGATAGGTATCTTTAATTTTTTACATTGAGTAGCTAAGCTCATGCAGCGGTTCAATATTTTCCTGTCAACGCCCCAACTGTTTTTATAATAACGTGCGCCAACTTTTAAACAGGTTGGCTTGCCATCGGTTATCATAAATATTTGCTTGTTGGGATTTCTTCTTTTTCTTAAAAGATCCATTGCCAATTCTAATCCGGCAACAGTGTTGGTGTGATATGGGCCGACTTGTAAATAAGGCAAATCTTTTATTTCAATCGTCCACGCGTCATTACCAAACACAACTATATCTAAAGTATCTTTTGGATATTTTGTTTGAATTAACTCACTCAAAGCCATCGCCACTTTCTTTGCAGGTGTGATCCTGTCTTCGCCATATAAAATCATACTATGCGAAATATCGATCATCAGAACTGTTGATGTTTGCGATTTAAAATCTGTTTCCCTTATTTCCAGATCATCTTCATGCAAAGAAAAACTATCAACGCCATGATTGATCTGCGCGTTGCGGATGGAAGATGTAAAATCAATTTGTTCCAATGTATCGCCAAAAATAAATGGCCTTGTTTCAGGGTTTATTTCATCGCCATTGCCAGGCTTAAATGTTTGATGGTTGCCTTGCTTTGTTTTTTTTAGTTTCCCAAAAATTTCTTCTAAACTTTTTTTGCGGATACTTTGCTCTGTTTTTGGCGTGATCTTTATTTCACCATTTTGTTTATTCTCATCAATATAACCTTTGTCTTTCAGGTCTTCAAAAAAATCGCCCATTCCATACTCATCATCTGTCAGGTTATATTCTTTATCCATTTCATTCATCCATTGCATGGCTTCACCTGCATCGCCGTTTGTATAGGCAAGCATCTTGGTAAAAAGATCCAGCAATTGATCAAACTTTGATTGCCCGTTTTGATTGGGATCGAACCTGGAAAAATTATATCCTTTCATAAATGATTTTAATGATTACCGACATACCACAATTTACAAAACATTTAATTGTTTTGATTTGTTCGGGTTTGTTAAATAAAAAATCCCTTTTGTACAAAGGGATTTTTATATCTGATTTAAATTCTTTTAAGGCGAAGATAAGCCTTGCGTTTTTGTTGTTCCAGGCAAATCGTGGTTTGCAGGTTTAGGTTTATTTCCATATTGAATTGCCAATTGCTGCAGGCCATTTAAGAAATAGGTACACTGTTCATTATCTGTTTTAAATACTTCCTGTCTGTCATCACTTAAGCTGGCATAATAATTTATTTGTTGTTGAAGGTCTTTCTGTAAACTTTTGGCAACTTTTACTGCCAGCGTAGTATCGCCTGCTTTATACGCTGCTTCTAAAAACTGCATTGAAATATAATTGTGTTGCTGAAAGCGGGAAACCATTCCATACGGAAAATTTTCATCCAGCATATTTTTATCGCACCTTTCAAGCAGTTGTTTTGCTTCATCTTTTTTGCCATTATCTGCAAGATTTCCGGCAGCAGTTGCAAAAGCTAACCGGATGGTATTTAAGTGGCGGCGGTTTTCTTCATCATAATAAACACCGGGTTTATCACAGTTGCCAAATGCGAATTTGTTCATCATCTTATCAAAAACCCATGGACGATTTACGTCGGCATTTTTAACAGGCACTAAACGATAAGTTAATCCATCCTGTCGTAAATACTGATCAAAGCCAAGCTCAACATGATTTTGCGTAAAGCAGATGGGGCGTTTCCATTTGTTGGCCGCTATAATATTTAATATCGCCGCATCATTTTTATACAATTCATTTTTAGGAAGCGTAAATTTTAACTCAGCTAAAACACTGTCATCTGCATTAACGGTTCCATTCTGTCGTACGAAATTTGTATCTACCGGAACGGTTACATTTTTTGTAGGATAGATATTCAATGTTCCTTCTTCTCTTTGCAAAACTCTAGTTGGGTCATTGCTTCCGGCATAAGCATTCATCAATGTATAAAGATCCATGTATTGATTCGGGTCAACTCCTGCTTCAGAATAATAATAAATTACATCCCTTGTAACACCTTCAATTTTATCCGGCGCCCAAATGGGGTCAATAGGATCGCTTTGATTTACTTTATATCTTAACTGATTAATGTACCAATCGGTGCCCAAAAGGCTTTGGTTCATTACACGCACATCCCTGCGAATGCCTTCAACTTCCTGTGCATACCATAACGGATATGTATCATTATCTCCGTAAGAAATTAATATGGCGTTTGGCGGACAACTTTCCAGATAATCGATAGCAAGATCTCTTGCAATTGTTTTGTGGCCGCGATCATGATCATCCCATTCCTGGTTGCCCATTATTACCGGCACGGCTAAAATACATAAAGCAGTGGATGCATAATTCGCAACATTACTATTCATAAATTTTGTGAAGAGTTCTTTTACATACAAAACTCCCAGCCCGATCCACATGGCAAATGCGTAGAAAGAACCAGCAAAGGCATAATCACGTTCGCGCGGTTGATTGCCTGGCATATTTAAATAAATACCAATCGCTAATCCTGTAAAGAAAAACAGCAATGTTATTACCAACGCATCTTTTTTATTTTTTATTACCTGGAATATAAAACCAAGTATGCCGAGCAATAATGGAAGCGCGTATAAATTATTGTTGGATTTGTTATTCTTCATGCTATCGGGCATATATTTTTGGTCGCCCAAACGGAGCGCATCCCAAAAACCAATGCCGCTTTTCCAGTTTCCATCACGCACATTAGACATATTTATGCCTTCGATATCATTTTGTTTTCCTACAAAATTCCACATAAAATAACGCCAGTACATCCAGTTGTTTTGGTAGGCTAAAAAGAAATCAATGTTATCGCCCATGGAAGGTTTATCGCTCCATTCGCCTTTATCATTTTTTGTAATGCCGGCATAGGCTGCATAATAATCTGCGTGACCCTGATCGTTGCCAGCATCCCACATGCGCGGGAAAAGATGCATGTCATCATCATGATAAATTATGGTTTGTTTCCTGCCTTTTTTTTCATAATCTTTTCCTGATTTTATATAGATATCTTCATTTTCATAATCAGGAGTATATGTATTGCCAGCTACATTCCCTGCGGTAAAATCCTGGCCATAAATAATAGGCCAATCGCCATATTGGTCGCGGCTTAAATAACCTACTAAATTGATGGGGTTATCAACATTAAACATATCCACAGCAGGGTCAGCGTTGGAACGGATCATTGTTGTGAAATAACTTGTTGTGCCAAGCATCATAACAGCAAAAATCCAGATACCTAATTTTAAACCGCTCAAATTTCTTTTATTGGCAACACGAAGCCCGAGATATATTAAAGCAGCTAACACAACAAAAAAGAAAGCGAAACCACTGAAGAATGGCAAGCCAATACTGTTGACAAAGAATATATCAAAATTGCCGGCTATTTTGATCGTCCATTGAATGACTGCTTTTTGTACAACACCGGTTACAACACATCCTGCAAAAAAAGCAATAACTGTACCCCACACAGTTGGTTTGAAACGTTTAAAATAATAGATCATCACGATCGAAGGGATCGTAAGCAGGTTAAGCAAATGCACACCAATTGATAAGCCCATCAAATAAAAAATAAATATCAGCCAGCGGTCTGCTTTTGTAAACCTTTCGGTATTACCGGCAGCCTGTTCTTCGGTAACGGCAGCTTCCCATTTTAAAATACCCCAAAATACAATAGCTGTAAAAAAAGATGACATAGCATATACTTCACTTTCCACGGCACTGTACCAAAATGCATCGGAGAAAGCATACGCGAAAGCACCAACTATACCGGCAGCCATGATGATGAATATTTGTTGGCTGGTCAATTCTTCATTATCTTTTTGAATTATCTTTTTTGCAAAATGCGTAATGCTCCAAAATAAAAATAAAATGGTAAACCCGCTGGCCGACGCACTCATCGTATTGATCCCTAAAACGGCATGATGCGGATCGGGTATAAATGCCATAAATAACCTGCCGATCAATATAAATAATGGCGCTCCCGGCGGATGCGGTATTTGTATCTTATATGCGCTGGAGGCAAACTCGCCGCAATCCCAGAAACTGCCGGTAGCTTCCATCGTCATCAGGTAAATAATGCAGGCAAGCACCAGTACAACCCAGCCGGTTATATTATTAATCCGTTTATAATTCATATAGCTTATTTATAAAGTGGGCAAATATAATTAGTTTGCGGTTTGCACTTGGTTTACGGGTATATTTCAGCTGCAAAAAAATTAATAATTATTAATTATGATTATTTAAATGAGAATCGTTACCTTTGCCGTCCAAAATTTTTGTACAAATGGCCAGAGTATGTCAGGTAACCGGAAAGAAACCTATCACAGGAAATAAGGTTTCGCATTCAAACATTAAAACCAAACGCAGGTTTTTACCAAATTTGCAGACCAAACGCTATTTTCTGGCTGAAGAAGATAAATGGATAACGTTGAAGGTTTCTTCTGAAGCTATCCGTACCATTAATAAAAATGGCTTGCTATCTGTGGTAAAAGGATTGCGTGCAGCGGGTGAAAAAATTTAATACATTTTAATTTTAGATAACAATGGCAAAGAAAGGCAACAGGGTTCAGGTGATTTTAGAGTGCACAGAGCACAAAACCAGCGGCAAGCCAGGCACCAGCCGCTACATCACCAAAAAGAACAAAAAAAATACTCCTGAACGTTTGGAACTAAAGAAGTATAACCCGATCCTGAAAAAAATTACTGTTCACAAAGAAATTAAATAATCATGGCAAAAGCAGCTAAAACAGCGATAAAAACCAAAGACCAAAAAGCAGCTTCAGAAGCTAAGAACTGGACGAAAGTAATTCGTACTATTCGCAGCCCCAAAACAGGCGCTTATACTTTTAAAGAAGCAATTGTACATAAAGACAAGATCAAAGATCATTTGGCCGCTAAGGTTTAATACGTAAATCATTATATAAAAGCTGTTCTGATAACCTCGGAGCAGCTTTTTTATTTTATAAAATTCACAGTTCTTAGTTCAGAGTTGATAAGTTTGCATTCAGGATTTATAATTTAGAAATCAAAACCTCATTATAATAATACATGGGATTATTCGATAAACTCTTCGGCAAAAAACAACAGCAGGAATCACTTGATCAGGGTTTGCAAAAAACCCGCGAAGGTTTTTTTAGTAAGATAACCAAAGCCATTGCCGGCAAAAGCACGATTGATGAAGAAGTGCTGGATAACCTGGAAGATGCATTGGTTAGCGCTGATGTTGGTATTGAAACAACTGTTCAGATCATTGATAATATTGAAAAAAGAGTAGCAAAAGATAAATATCTGAATACAGGCGAGCTGAATTCTATTTTAAAAAATGAAATACAAAATGTACTAATTACTGCTCCGCAGGATACGAGTTATGAAAATTACGAATTACCAACCGGGCACAAGCCACATATAATATTAGTTGTTGGGGTAAATGGCGTTGGCAAGACAACAACGATTGGTAAACTGGCATATAATTTTTCTAAAGCGGGTAAATCTGTTTTGTTAGGTGCTGCTGATACGTTCAGGGCAGCAGCGGTAGAGCAACTAACGGTGTGGAGTGAACGCACCGGCGTACCAATTGTAAAAAAAGAAATGGGCAGCGACCCGGCTTCTGTTGCATTTGATACGGTAACAAGTGGCGTAGCAAAAAATGTGGATGTTATTTTAATTGATACTGCCGGCCGCTTACATAACAAAGCGCATTTAATGGATGAGTTAAGTAAGATAAAACGTGTGATACAAAAAGCAATTCCGGATGCGCCGCATGAAGTGATGTTGGTATTGGATGGCAGCACCGGACAAAATGCATTGGAGCAGGCAAAACATTTTACAGCAGCCACTAATGTAACAGCATTAACTATTACTAAGTTAGATGGTACTGCAAAAGGCGGTGTGGTTTTGGCTATCGCGAACCAATTTAAAATACCTGTAAAATTTATTGGTGTTGGAGAAAAAGCTGAAGACTTATTAGTGTTTGATAAAGTACAATTTGTAGAAGGCTTGTTTAATTTAAGTGAACCTGTTTAAAAAAATTAATGATTAAAGTTGGCGAATATAATTTATTGAAAGTCATCCGCATGGTTGACTTTGGTGTTTATCTTGATGATGGTAAAGAAGGCATTTTATTGCCTAAGCGTTTTGTTCCGCCGGGTGTGAAGATCGATGATGAGTTAAAAGTATTTTTATATCATGATGGAGAAGACAGATTGATTGCTACTACGCAACAACCATTGGGTATATTAAATGATATTGTAAAACTGCGGGCTGTTAATGTAACTCCGCAAGGGGCTTTTATGGATTGGGGATTGATGAAAGATATTTTTGTTCCCAAGTCAAAACAATTATCGGGTATGCGTCCGGGTGGTGATTATCTGGTGAAGATATATCTGGATGAACAAACAGGAAGATTGGCTGCAACAGAAAAGATAGAATCATTTTTAAGTAATGAAAACCTTACTGTAAAAGAATTAGAAATTGTTGATTTGATCGTTTATCGTCGTACTGATATTGGTTATGTATGTATCATTAATAATCAGCACACAGGTGTGTTGCACTTTAATGAAATTTACAGAAATATATTGGTAGGCGATAAGTTTAAAGGGTTTATAAAAAAGATATACGCCGAAGATAACAAGATTGATGTTGCTGCCGGAAAGCCAGGATACACAAGGGTTGAGGATGAAACAGGCAAAGTGTTGCGTTTATTAAAAGAGAATAACGGTTATCTTCCTTACAATGATAAAAGCTCGCCGGAAGATATTTATGATTTTTTTGGTATGAGCAAAAAAACATTTAAAATGACAACCGGCAATTTGTATAAACAACGTAAAATAAGTTTTGAAAAAACAGGTATTAAATTGGTTGAATAAAGAATAAAAAGTACAAGTGAGTGACACAACGATGATGCCATGAAAAACGAATGTTGGTATCAAAATAATTATCAACTGTACATTATCAATTATAAAGATGTCAAGAATTAAAGTTGACCTTCACGATATTTATAATAATAGTTTTGCTATTGATAAAGCTCTGAACAATGCTTTTGAAGAAGCTATTGCCAATAAAATTACAGAGATAGAAATTATTCCCGGAAAAGGCAGCGGACAATTAAAGAAAAAAGTGCAACGCTTTTTGCAGCAGCCACATATTAAATCAAAGTTTCACCGCATGGAAAATGACAGCAAAAACTTTGGAAGGTTGTTTGTTTATTTTAAATACAAATAAAAGATCAATAAGTTAATCCGGTTTTTTTGTTGGTAAGATTTCCTGTTGCGCCATCATAAATAGTTACAATGTAAACGCCTGATAATAGTGATTGTTGCAGCGGTATTGAAATGTTGCTGCCTGCAGGTAATGTATTTATGTTTTGTTTTATAATTGAATGTCCTAACAAATCTGTGAGCCGTATAAAACTGTTATTACCAATTGCTGTATTTAAATAAACAGACAGGTTATCTTTTGTTAGCTGTACAGAAAATGAACCGGAGTTATTTAAAGTGATTGGAATGATGTATGAATAATTATATTGCCCGTTATCTGCAACTATTTTTAAACGATAAAAAAGTTTTGTGGCAACAGGAAAATTATTATCTGCAAATGAATAAGAAGTGGTGCCACTATTTCCTTTTGCATTTACAAAAGATGTGGCAGTAAAATTTTGCCCATCAGTACTTCTGTCTATTTCAAAACCTTTTGTATTTAATTCATTGGCATCTGTCCAGTTTAATTCTACTGAATTGTTTTGATAGCTTCCTGAAAAATTAAGTAAGGTTAATGCCACAGGGCTGCTGACAATAGTAAAATTGGCCTGATAATTAGCTAAAGGATTATTGTTATTATCGTAAACAGTATCGCTGCAATCGGATGTGGAATTATATGCGCCCGGAATTTGGTAATATACTTCCAATGTATAATTGCCGGGCGTAAAAGTTGTTAAATCAGTTCCGGTCACAGTGCTGGTATCGCCCCATTCCTGATCGCCACTACCGCAGGCGCTTCCATCGTAGGGAAAAGACGTTCCTAAACAATTGGAAAGAAATCCAAAATTAATTGATGTATAAGCAGGGCTTGCAGGCCTGTTGCCTTGCGGATAGACAGTGTAAAAAAGTGTAGTGCCACAAACATTACTGTTATTATTTTTAAACGTTTTTATTATTCCGCCTGTTATTTGTAATGATCCGGAGTTTTGAATGAAGACACCTAACGTTGTATCAAAATTTAAATAATAATCTGTAGGCACATCATCCGAAACGAAAGTATTAGGGATCCTGTTGGCATCCACTGTATCATACGTATCGTAATAAGTTACATCGGGTGAGTTAACTTTCATGGCAACAGCGCTTGCCCAAAAGCCAAAGTTTTGCGCAAATACAGCAGCAGAAAAAAATATAAAAATACAGGTGAGTAGATTTCTTTTCATAACAGCAATTAATTTATCAAAAATATAAATGTGTATTAAATACACGTTAGATAGTAAAGATAATTTTTAACTGTTGTATTTAAAAGTGATTAACAAATAAATTTTTTTTGTGGAATTAAATGGCAGACAGGAAATCCCTGAACCAATAACCGGAATTTTTAATGGTACGCAATTGCGTTTTAAAATCAACGTGGATCAGGCCGAAGCGGGCATTGTATCCTTCGGCCCATTCAAAATTGTCCATTAATGTCCAGGCAAAATATCCTTTAATATTTATGCCTTCTCTTTTTGCTTTTAAAACAGCTTTTAAATGTTTTTCAAAATAGTCTATCCGGTCAATATCATTTATAATACCATTTTTTATTTCGTCTTTAAAGTAAGAACCATTTTCGGTAATGATGATTTCTTTTACGCCATCATAATTCCATATTCTTTTTATCATTCTGTAAAAACTATCCGCATTAATTTCCCAGCCCATTCCGGTAAAAGGCACTTGTCTTTTTTTTGCTTTTACTTCAGATGCCTGAATTATTGGTATTAAATTATTATACCGCACTACTAACGGAAAATAATATTGCATGCCGATAAAATCAAAATCAAATTGCATGCGTTCGATAAACTTCCATTCTGTATTATGCAGGTGCATTTTTTTTGTAAGCCGGAATGTTTCTTCCATTGGGAAACCTTTTCCCAGTGCGGGTTCTATAAACATCCTGTTCATCAGTAAGTCTATACGTTTTGCTGCTTCTATATCTTCTTTTTTATCCGTATAAGGAGTAACTTCTGAAAAAGAAAATGTGGTGCCTATATATGCGTTATCAACCAGTTGTCTTACTATTCGTCCGCCATCAGCCTGTGCTAAAGCTGCATGATGCACAGCCGGAAAAAAATTATTCAAACCTCTTTTGCCGGGCGCATGAATGCCCAGCATATATCCAAGCGATGTAAATCCGAATGGTTCATTTAAGATGATCCAGTTTTTTACTTTACTGCCATACGCTTCGGCGCAAACAGTTACAAAACGGTTAAACCATTTATTAATTAAATGATTTGCCCAGCCTCCGTGCTTTTCCAATTCATGCGGAAGATCCCAATGATAAAGTGTTATGTAAGGAACCAGATCAAGTTTGATACATTCATCAATTACCTGATGATAAAAATTTATTCCTTCTTTATTTATTTTTCCGGCGCCATCCGGTAATATGCGACTCCATGAAATTGAAAAACGAAATGCGGTAAAACCAAGCGCTTTTGCTAATAAAAGATCTTCTTTATAGCGATGATAAAAATCGCAGGCGGTAACAGGTTTGTGACTGCTTTTTATTTTATTGCCATTACGTGCAAATACATCCCAGATAGATTGCCCTCTGCCGTACATGCCCGATGCACCTTCGTTTTGCGCGGCGGCAATAGCTACGCCCCAGTGAAAATCTTTTCCGAATTTTTTTGCTGAAAGAGCTGTGAATGATGTTGCCAAAATGAACAAACTATTAAGTATTGCAAAATTGCGCTGAATAAAATAGTGGAGGATTAAGATTGTGTTAAGTTTTAAAAAGTTAAGTAACAAGGCACAGATCGGAGACCTTCAAAATGGGAATAATACCAATTTTATTTAATAGAATTATTATTAGTTAGTTGCAACTATTTAAATCTGGTTATTGTCAATCAAAAAAAATCCTGCTATGAAAAAGATAATTTTTCCAATAGTACTCTTAATTATCTTTCAATCATCTTTTTGCGCAAATCAGCAAAAATGAAATTTCAATATCGTTTCCTTTTATATGGAATAAATACGAGATAACGAGGTTAAGTAGATTTCAGGGACAACCTGATGGGCAGGGCTGGAGTTATGGAATTAATGCAAATTATTCCCGTTACTTCTATAAGCATTTTTTTGTGATAGGTGGAGCTGGAATTTATCAGTAGAATTTCGATATAAAACGAATATTTGATGACCCATACCCTAACCCGTCACTTTATGTTTTTACTACCAAATCTTATTATTACTTCAACTGGCAATGGCTTGCAGGTTTAGGCTATGATTACTGCGTTGCTAAATATTTTGACCTTAAAGGAAAAGCGACATATAACCAGTTCTATAGTTTTGAACAGAATTATCCGAACGATGTAACAAATACAATAGTAACCCATCATAGCTATGTGTTCGGAAATTCGGTTGTTGCAGCTTTAAGCGGTTGTTATCATTTTATAAAAAGATATTCGGTATGCTTTGATATTAATGTACCTGTATTTACTCAATGGTATAAAGACATCATTTTTGATAAAGATCCTAATGAATATTTTAAGCCTAAAAACAGTATAGGTTTAGGGCTTTCTATCGGCTATCATTTTTAATTTTAAACTTATTTCCAGACACGGATTTCGCATAGCCATAAGCGTTAGGTTGGGATGTTGCGCTGAGCTGAATGCACACAACATCTCTTTCAGAAAACATTGCCAGGAAGAATAAAAACAGCTAATTATTGCTATTGTTTTCAATTGTTTTTCAAAGTAATTTGTAAGGGAGCTTTTTACCTAAATAAGTATTTACTAAACTAGTTATGTCAAACAATTTTACCCTACATGATAACAGCCCGCCTATTTAATTTATCATGTGCCATCTATAACATAACACAATTTACTCCTCATGAAAAAAATACAATTTATTACAGTATCTGTTTTATTGATTACAAGCCTTTGTTTTACCCAATGCAAAAAAAATGCTACTAACCCTGTAGACGAATTACCACCTGCAACCCAAACCGGCGCCAATACTTTTGGTTGTTTAATTAACGGGCAGCCTTTTACGCCGGGTGGCAGTGCTTTATCAGGGCCAGACCTTGCCGGTATTTATCAATATTTAATTCCTGGAACACCGGCTGGATATACGTTTGCCATAGATGGTACTGATAAACGAAACTCTTGCAATGTTATAAGAGTAGGTTTTGGTTTTGATAGTGTGTCAATGAGTACAGGTACATATCCTTTACGATTCAGAATGAATGGCCAAGGGGGGGAGGGCTTTACAAAGGTATTTGTCCGACTAATCCCGAGAGCTATTCTACAAATGATTCTATTGGCGGTCAATTGACAATAACCCGTTTTGACTTATCCAATCAAATTGCTAGCGGCACATTTTGGTTTAATGTTCTTGACAATAGTGGAGATACTATTAAGATAACGGATGGCCGTTTTGATGTACACTTTACAGAATAATATTTTCCCTTCACTTATAAAACTACACTTATGTACCTACAAAAACGCACAGCAATGCTTGCATTGCTATTAGCATTTGCCAGTAACGGCATTGCACAAACAGAAATTAATACCAGCTTTATTACACAAATGAATACGGCATTTGCCCCGTTAGATAAAACACGGGTACCTACCGGCCTGCTATTGGATTACGCAATGGAATTTACCAACCTTTCTGCGTACAATGGCGTATTAAGTGATACTAATGCGGTAAACAAAGACATACTGCACGATATTTACACTACTATTGCCATGAGCGCTATATCCACTTCAGCCGGCAGTTTCTGGCATCCTGATTATGTAGATAGTATTTGGCAGGCACAGCGTATACCAGGTGTGATAACACTTGGCGGTGTATTCTACAATTACGCCATGTTCAAAAGTAATGCCTATACCTCCGGCCTTATAACTATCAGTAATAACCAGTTCGCTGATAAATTTGTAAACGGTGTATGGCAAAACCCTTATCAAACCCAACCCGTATTCGCCATGAGCCCCGCTATCAACATGTACACAGGCAATAGCTTTCAGGTTGTATTGCCATCAAACCTTTGGCTTACCAACAGTGCAGCTACGGTATCGGGTATCACTGTTAATTTTGCAGATGGCAATGGCTTCCGCAACATTACAAAAGATATACCCGTCACCGTTAGTTATACAGATACCGGCACAGTAAACTGGCAGTTTAAATTAACACTTACCAATGGTACTATGCTGTACAGCCAAAGCAATGTACAGATATTGCCCGACCCTGTAAGCGGTCTGGCAACTTTTAGTGCGCTGAATAGTGGCGGCAATGTAGCAGCAAGGCCTGCCGGTTATATGCCTGCATCCCCAACTATTGCTATCCCGAATGCAACGCCTTATCTCGGTGTTGCAGGTACCGGTTGGATGACGATAAGTTATGCCAATGCCGATTTAAAAATGCGAAAACCTTTGATTGTAGTGGAAGGTTTTGACCCCGGTTATTTAGTTGCTCCGGAATTACCGTATGGGATAAATAATTTTAAATCGTTTACTGCACAGCTATCTGATCCTATAGCTTCTACCCAATTAAATACATTATTAAGGCAGCAGTACTACTCCGCAGCAATATGATATAATATATGTGGATTGGGGAGCAAGTGCAGATTATTTAGAACGGAATGCATTAGTGCTTGAAGCTGTAATTAAATGGGTAAATAATAAAAAAGCAGCAGATGGTGTAAGTACGCAACCTAATGTAGTGCTGGGCCAAAGTATGGGTGGCATATTATCAAGGTATGCTTTAAAAGACCTGGAAAACCAAGGCTATAATCATCAAACAAGGTTATTTATAAACTGGGATGGCCCTATGCAGGGAGCAAATGTGCCCATGGCTTACCAACACCTGAACAGGCATATAAATGATGTGTATATACAATCCAATATACCTAACCTGCTTGGGCGTGTAAACCCCAATATACGTATGGTAGCTACCAATGCACTCAACCTGATAGACCAGCCGGCCCCACAGGAAATGCTGATGAACCGTGCTTTGGACAATGGCACAACAAGTAATACAATGCACAGTGCATGGCAGGCAAAACTGCTGGCTATAGGCTACCCGGCCCAATGCCGCAATGTGGCAGTGAGCAATGGCTCGGAGTGCGGGCTTAGCCAAAACTATGGTCCTTATACTGACCTGGTAAATTTCAATGGTAATTTAAACACCCGTTTTTTAGCAGACGTTGCTTTGCAAGTACCTATTGTGGGCGGCGTTAGCATCGGGGATGCAGTCTTTACTGCCCTCGGATATGCATTCAATAATTATTGGATAACGGCTTTAGGTATATTACCCGGCAGAAATACATTTTCAATGAGCGCAGATATGAAAGCACAACCGAATGGCACCAGCCAGCAAATTTATAGTTTGAATATAAGTTATAAAAAAACATTGTTATGGCTGATTCCTATTACTGTTACCATTACCAACCGTACCCGAAATGCAGACCCTGCTATAATTCCTGTTGATGGTTCACCGGGTGGTTATTACAGCACAGGGATAACAAGTAGCAATTCCAGTTTATCAAATCTTTTAATAAAATATAATATTAGTTTAACCAGCATTCCTCAGTTTAATTTTGTTCCAACAACGAGTTCGTTGGATATTGGCGGCGGGAATACAACATTGCAATTGTCAGATTATAATGCAAGGTATATCGGCGCTGCCCCACCTGTAGCGCCATTGAATACGCCATTTGCAAATTTTACTACTGAATTTGACCTGAACCAAACTTGCGTTGATGACGCTTGTACTATAAAGGATAATAATGAGCAGCATATTGAAATTACTGCACGAAATGGCGATTGGGCAGCGGCAGAATTAAATGGAGCACCTACTACCACTAATTGCAGTGGAGCTTGTAGCAATAATGTTATTTCAGGACCCGGTAGTTTCTGCACTTCTGCAACGTACACTGTTCCAGGTATAGTAGGCAATAATATTGTAACATGGAGTGTTATTCCAACAGGCATTGTAAGCCTGACACCTAATGGTAATAATGTAACCCTTATAGAAATAACACCTTATCCACAGATAATTCTGACAGCAAGTATTACCAGTAATTGTTCAGGTACACCGCTTGTATTAAGCTAGGCTATCGCAGTAGGCGTACCAGTCTTCGAAGGCTCAGAGTATGCCGATGCTAATGACCAGAACATTGCTTTAACACCTTATATACAAGGGTCAACCAATGTAAATAATTACAATAATGTTTGTGCCTTGTCTGAAGTTACTACTGCCGCCAATGTGCAAAACGCCAACACAATTACATGGAGCGAGGTAAGCAGTACCCCGGTCTCAACCGGTTATACTCAAACAGCAAATAATATCAGGTTCTATTTGCCATATTCAACTTCTGTTGCGATTTTCGAACTAACCGCCAACAATAGTTGCGGCACAATAAGCCCGGAATTTGCTTTTAAGGCGCAAGCGTGCACGAATCCCTGCAATGGCCTGGCCGTAGCATTTGCGATAATGCCAAATCCGGCACAGGGCACTGCAACAATTGCCATACCGGCTATCGGCACACCGGCTCCATGCAACCCGCCAAATTCTTCAACTACAGCAGCAAGGCCGGCAGCAGGGTCACCTTCCCCAACTTTCAGCGAGGTGGATATTTATGATAATACAGGGGCATTAAAAAAGAAATTCAGTTATGATGCTAATACTTCACAAACCCAACTGGACCTATCCGGGTTAGCAACCGGTATTTATACAATTGAAATAAAAAGTGGCGGCACGATAGAAACGCATAACCTTTTAATAAATAATAAATAAACATATAATTGAAAAAGCAGCCTCTAAATAATGGCTGCTTTTTTATTATTACAATTCTTCTCAGAGTGTCTCTCGTAAAAGTTTGTTATTCTATTTATTCTTATGCAACCTTAAACACGGTTATACCATCAACTAAGAAATTTATAACTTATAAAATCAGTAATTTATGACAACGGAGAAAACTAAAATCCCTTTTGTGAAACTCGGCAAACTCGCTCCCCGCCACGATGTGCGGACATTACAATTCGCCAATTATATTGATCCAGAAACATTGCCGCCCATTCCGGCACAATATGACTGGTCTGATAAGATCACCAAATGGGGCATGATGAAAAATGATACCATTGGCGATTGCACCTGTGCCGCCGCCGGCCATTTAATTATGGAATGGACAGCAGATAATGGCAAATTAATAACACCAACAGATACACAAATCGTACAGGCATATTCAGCAGTAACAGGTTATAATCCTAAAACCGGTGCAAATGATAATGGCGCTGTTGAAACCGACGTATTAAATTACTGGAGAAAAACCGGCATCGCCAATCACAAAATAACCGCGTATGCCGGCCTTGAACCAGGCAATCACAACCATGTTCAGGAAACTGTTTATCTTTTTGGTGGATGTTATATTGGGTTGGCGTTGCCCATTTCGGCACAATCACAAACAATATGGTCTGTGCCGCCGGGTGGCGCAACAGGCATAGGTGCGCCCGGTTCCTGGGGCGGACATGCGGTACCGGTAGTTGCTTACAACAATAGCGGGCTTACAGTTATCACATGGGGCGCGCTGAAAAAAATGACCTGGGGTTTCTGGGATGCATATTGTGATGAATCGTACGCAATCATCAGCCCTGATTTTTTAAAGAAAAATAAAGCGCCTAATGGTTTCGACCTGGCTGCTTTGCAACAAGACTTAAAAGCAATTGTGTAAAAGACAGTAGTTACGGCAGCCCAATTATCGGGTAGCCGTAACTGTTATTAATAAAGAAAGTATAAATTATAATAGTTAATTTCCACCTAAGCCTTCTGTGGTATTCGTTCGTTTGTTCTCATCCTCACTTCCTGTCTGGTGTTCGCCCGATTGTTTAATTTGTGAATTACCAAAATGATAAGTAAAGTTAAATTTGATCTGATGGCTTTCCCAATTGCCACTTGCATTAAGGTAAGCTCCGTTGTAATTGCTTATGCCACGCCAATGCATTGTATTGAACAGATCTGTACAACTTAATTTTACATCAGCTTTATTGTGCAATAATTTTTTACGTACGCCAATATCAACGCCGCCAATAGCGCTGCTTTTAAAAGTGCCTTCCCAGACAGATGGGCCATCATAATAGCCGGTTAACTCGCCTGTATAATTATGGGCGAATGTAAATGTCTGTTGTGCATTTAGCGAATATGAAGTAAGGCTAAGGCTCACATTCATTGTGCCTGTATTCGCGTTTCCTTTATATGAACTATGATATGCATTAATATTGGCAAAGATGTTCCACCATTTGGTAACCTGAAAAGGCAAAGCGAAATTGATATTAAAAATATCCTGACTGGCTAAGTTTGCTTCTGTAATATAATCATGTGTTATTTCGGTTGTATCAATTATTTCGGCACTAAAATCTTTTACATGGCTGTAACTTATTGTTGTATTAAACTTGTTTTTAAATGTATGTGTAAGCTCAATGGTATTGGTGTATTGCGGAAGTAAAAAAGCATTTCCTTTTTCATAAGTGAGTTCATCTATTTTAACTTCAAACGGATTGAGGTATTTATAATTGGGGCGGTCTATCCGGCGGCTGAATGATAGGTTAAAAGCATTGTCATTATTGGCTGTATAAGTAATTGATGCACTTGGAAAAAGATCTGTATAATTGCGTTTCACACTATCATCCGGCGTAACTACTGCATCCAGTCTTGTAAGCTGTCCGTTGCTGAAGGTATTTTCTACACGCAAACCACCCTGAACAGCCCATTTTTTATTAAGCGTAGTATTATAGTTTACATAAGCAGCATTTACATTTTCTGTATACTTAAAAACATTGCTTTGGGTAGAATCTAATTGTGGAGTAATAATAACATTATAAAAGTTATAAACGTTATTGGTTGTTACATAACTTATCTTTCCGCCAAATCCCAATTTACCTTTTTCGAAAGGTGTTTCATAATCCAGTTTGGCTGTATAGATATTGATCGTAGTATTTGTCGAGTCCCAATATATATTGCTGTATAAAAAATTATCTGCTTTAATATCATAATAATAATTAGGCTGGGAGCTGGTTTTATCATTTGTATATATTCCATAATCGGCATCTATGCCAAGTGTATGGCCGGCAGAATCCGCAAAACGGTAATTAATATTATAGTCAATATTTTTTACATGGCCTGGTATTGTATTGCTTGCATATAAGCTATCAATAGAGTTTCCGCCGATTGGCCCTATTAGCGTATATCCTTTAGTTATATTGCTGTTGTTATTAAAATTTCCGGTAAAAATAAAACCAATAGTAGATTTAGATGTAAGAAAAAAATCAGCGCCGGCTTTAATATTATGCACCCATCCTTTTATATTTAATTGATTAACCTGATTATACACACTATCGCTTTGTTGCCGGTATATAAAAAGGTTGCTTTGCCTGTTTCCCCAAAAAACACTGTAATTACTAAAGAGGTTTATTTTTTTATTTCTATAATTAAGACTCAGCGCTTCAGGAGTTTTAAAACTTTTGCCGTAATTCAATCCAAGAGAAACGGATCCGTTAAAACCAGCGCGTTTATTTTTTTTAAGTTTGATATTAACTATACCTGCATTGCCCGATGCATCATATTGCGCGGATGGGCTACTGATAATTTCTATCGATTCAATATCTGCGGAATTAATAGACCGTAAATAATTGGGTAAATCATCACTGCTCATTTCTGTTGGCCTTTCATCAATATAAATGCGTACGCCGTTTTTTCCTTTTATAATAATATTATCATCTTTATCGGTAACAACGCCCGGAGACTTTTGCAACAATTCAAAAGCATTGCTTCCGGTTGCGTTAATACTATTCTCTACATTAAAAACTGTTTTGCCGGCGCTTACTTCAATCACCGGCTTTGTATAGCTGCCGGTAACTGTAACACCGTCCATATATTTATTCGCGGGACTTAATAAAATCAATGGAACTGCAATATCATTTTTATCATTGCCAACACTAAAAAGCGCGGAAGATTTTTTTTCATATCCTGCGGAAGAAACCGTTATATAATATTTACCGCTTTTTGAAACTTCCATTTCATACCCGCCTTTTATATCGGTCATCTTTGTTTTAATAAGAATTGAATCAGGAGAATGAAATAACATAATAGTAGCCGAAGCAAGCGCTTTTCCATTAACATCTTTAACCTGACCAGTGATTTTGCAGTTGGTTTGAGCAGTAAGTCGTAGGATTGTTATTAATGAAATAAATAGGGATAGCAGCAGCTTTTTTCTCATTGCGTAGTTTTCTGCCGCGAATTTATTAAATATGTATACAAAAAACATAATATTTATCAACTTAAATAAGTTAATATCATTTTTATTTATGAAAGTTTTTCGTTAAGTGATTTAAGTTTTCCTTTTTGCTTTTTCAACATTCCTTATACATATTATTTGGGCTACCTTTGCAATCGTTTAAAATTATGCGTTCAAAAAAATTATATCGCGATAAAGTAAATATTATTACGCTTGGCTGCAGTAAAAATATGGTAGATAGCGAAGTACTTAGCGGCCAGTTGATTGCCAATGATTTTGATGTGGTGCACGAGAACCGAAAGACAGACCACAACATTGTTATTGTAAATACCTGTGGGTTTATCGAAAAGGCAAAAGAAGAAAGTGTAAATACAATACTGGAACAGGTAGAATTAAAACGCAAAGGCAAATTAGATAAAGTATATGTAACAGGCTGCCTCAGCGAACGTTATAAAAATAACCTGGAAGCGGAAATACCCGAAGTAGATGCCTATTTCGGCACATTGGAATTGCCATTGATATTAAAGCAATTTGAAGCGGATTATAAAGCAGATTTAATTGGAGAACGTTTGTTAAGTACGCCTAACCATTACGCGTACATGAAAATAAGCGAAGGCTGCAATCGCACCTGTTCTTTCTGCGCTATACCGCTGATGCGTGGACAACACATAAGCCGGCCAATCGAATCATTGGTAGATGAAGCAAAACGTTTGGTACAAAGAGGCGTTAAAGAAATAATGCTGATAGCGCAGGAGCTTACTTATTATGGCCTGGACATTTATAAAAAAAGAGAACTGCCAAAATTATTGCATGCTTTAGCGGATATTGAAGGTTTGGAATGGATACGCCTGCATTATGCCTATCCTTCTAAATTCCCGATGGAAATAATTGATGCAATGAAAGAACGGGAAAATATCTGTAATTACCTGGATATGCCATTGCAACACGCAGCCAATAATGTACTTAGCCTGATGAAGCGCCAGATAACGCGTGAAGAAATGGAAGATCTGGTTGGCGAAATTCGTCTACGCATTCCCGATATATGCCTGCGTACAACATTAATCGCCGGTTTTCCGGGAGAAACAAAAAAAGATGTGGAAGAATTGAAAACCTTTTTACAAAAAATGCGTTTTGATAGGGTTGGTATATTTACTTACAGTCACGAAGAAGGTACAAGCGCTCGTGATATGAAAGATGATATTCCAGCCGAAGAAAAAGAAACACGGGCGCAGGAAATAATGGAAGTACAGCAGGAGATAAGCCTGGAAAAAAACCAGGAAAAAGTTGGTAAGGTGTTTAAAGTATTGATTGATAAAAAAGAAGCCGGAAGGTATTTAGGCCGAACAGAATTTGACAGCGTGGAAGTAGATAACGAAGTAATTATTCAAAGCGATAAAAAACTTATCATTGGTGATTTTGTACAGGTTAAAATAACCAAAGCGTATGATTATGATATTGAAGGAGTGGTGATATAAATACTAATTGCATATCAGGATGAATTTTTCTACTGAATTTATAGACTATAGTAACACAGGCTATTTTTCAAAAATAGCAACTGATTATATTTCAGCCAATCCATTATTAAAACCTTTTTATGAGTATCCAGTTTCGATAGAAGGAATTCAATCTGCTATTGATAAAAGAAAAAAAATCAATACTGACAGGCAATTGCTGGTAAGTGTTTTGGAAGAGCAATACAAAGATGTAAAACTTACAGATAAACAACAATCCAATCTTCAGCAATTAAAAGATAAAAATACTTTTACTATTTGTACGGCGCATCAGCCTAATATTTTTACCGGGCCTTTGTTTTTTATTTATAAAATACTTCATGTAATTAAAATTGCAGAAAGCCTGGATGAAAAATTGCCCGGCAATAAATTCGTTCCTGTTTATTATATGGGTAGTGAAGATGCTGATCTGGAAGAATTGGGCCATATTTTTATCAACGGAGAAAAATATGAATGGAAAACCAACCAAACCGGCGCTATCGGAAGAATGAAGGTGGACAAGGCTTTTATGAAATTATTGGCGGCTATAGAAAACCAATTGCTGGTATATCCTTTGGGAAATGAGATTGCCGGAATAATAAAAAGTTGCTACAAAGAAGGTGCTACTATAGAACAGGCAACTTTTCAATTTGTAAATGAATTATTTGCTGAATATGGGTTGATAATATTATTGCCCGACAATGCATCTTTAAAAAGAAAATTTATACCAATTATTGAAAAAGAGCTGAATGAAGAATTTTCACATCCTTTAGTTGAAGAAACAGTGAAACTTTTTCCGGCAGAATATAAAGTGCAGGCAACCGGCAGGGAATTAAATCTTTTTTATTTAAAAGGCGATAAAAGAGAACGCATTGAAAAAACAAATTCAACATTTAAAATTCAACATTTAAAATTAGATGGAGCTGGTATTAAAAAAGAACTACAGGAACATCCTGAATATTTTAGCCCGAATGTAATTCTGCGTCCCGTCTTCCAGGAATTTATTTTGCCCAATATTGTTTTTGTTGGTGGTGGCGGCGAGATTGCATATTGGTTGGAACTAAAAAAAGTTTTTGAAGGAGTGAATGTGCCTTATCCTGTTTTAATATTGCGCAACTCCTTTATGAGCGTATGTAAAGAAAGATTGAAGCAGGCAGAAAAATTAAAATTCAGCATAAGCGATTTATTTAAAAAAGAATTTGACTTAATAAATGAATTGGTAAACAGGGATAGCACGGTAAAACTGAGCTTAAAGAAAGAAAAACAACAGCTAACAGAACTCTATCAGCAATTTAAAAATATTTCAGGCGCAGTTGATGTGACCTTGAAACAACATACAGATGCATTGCGTACACAGGCTTTGAAAAAAATAGAAGCGCTTGAAAAAAAGATGCTGCGTTCTGAAAAGAAAAAATTTGAAGCACAGCAACGGCAACTGCATAAATTAAAATCGCAATTATTTCCAGGCGGTAGTTTGCAGGAACGTGTTGATAATATTATGGTGTATTATGCAAAATGGGGCAAAGGGTTTATCCGTGATATTTATGATAATTCATTAACCCTTGAGCAAAAGTTTACAATATTAATTGAAGAATGCGGATAACCTAAATGATATCTTTATCGAACGCGTTGCTGTATCCCAATTTTTTTACATTCTTCACACTTTCCATTACAATATCATCTAAGTATTCTTTGTACGCTTCCAGTTTTGTAGCGATGGAAGTATCATGAAGCGCCAATATCTGCGCAGCTAAAATACCGGCATTTTTTGCACCATTCAAAGCAACTGTTGCAACCGGCACACCATAAGGCATTTGTAAAATAGATAAAACAGAATCCCAGCCTTCAATTGAGTTGGAAGATTTAACCGGTACGCCAATTACGGGCAGTACTGTTTGCGCAGCCACCATGCCTGGTAAATGCGCGGCACCACCGGCTCCGGCAATAATTACTTTCAGGCCGCGGGCTTTTGCATTTTTTGCATATTCGGCCAGGCGGTTAGGCGTGCGGTGCGCGGAAACTATTGTCAGTTCAGGTTCTACTTCAAACTGGCGCAGCATTTCGGCAGCGCCTTTCATTATTTCCAGGTCGCTTTCGCTGCCCATGATTATTCCTACTAGTGGTTGCATATATTTTGTTTCAATCAATAAATTAAAATCAAACTTACTAATTAATATCAATATGCTTTGGCTGAGGCAAAAATTTCCCATTTAAATTTTGTGGCAGCGACTGTTTTTTGTCCGTCACACGTCTAACCGTTTACAGATTAAACTTTAATATATTTGCGCGTTTATTTGTTCTACTATAAAAAGAAACAAGTATATGAAGCAAAGCAATACGGTGAAAACCACCAGGCACAAGGTTTTAAATTTAAATATGACAGGACAGTTTATAAAATCAACCAGGATAAAACGTACTTTTTTTCTTATTGCAGGTTTTCTTATCACGGCATACGGTTATTCGCAGGATACGACACAATCATTTACCCTCGATCAATGTATTATTTATGCATTGCAGCATCAGCCTACTTTAAAGCAATCATTGATCAACGAGGCAATTGCGAAAACAACCAATGATATTAATCTTGCGGGATGGTTGCCACAGGTTGGGTTAACCGGCAACGTAATCCATTATCTTGAACTGCCAACGGGTTTTATAAGTAATACTCCCGGAAGTCCGCCAACAGAAGAAAAAACCGGTGTGGTTAATACTGTTGTCCCTGAATTATCTGTTTCGCAAACAATATTTAACCCCGAACTTTTATATGCTGCAAAAAGCGCTAATCTTTATATAAAACAAGCGCAGCAAATTACAGACAGTACTAAAATAAATATTGTGGCAACGGTAAGCCAGTCATTTTATAATTTATTGCTTACGCTGGAACAAATAAATGTTTTACGTGCAGATACAGCAAGCCTCACCAAAAACTATAATGATGCCTATCATCAATATATCGGCGGCATAGTAGACCAAACGGATTATAAAGAAGCTGCTATCACACTTAATAATGCAAAGGTTGAATTAAAACAGGGAGTTGAAAATGTTTCGCCGTTATATTCAACCTTAAAACAGGCAATGGGCTTTCCGCCTAAAAGCAATTTTAATGTAAGTTTTGATACTGCACAAATGATGAATGATATTGCTTTTGATACAACACAGCAAATACAATTTGAAAAACGTATAGAATACCAGCAGTTGCAAACTTCCAAAAGTTTACAAAAGCAGCTGATCAATTATTACCGCCTTGCTTACCTCCCAACCGCATCTATCTTTTACAATTATTTTTATGAGTTTGAAAGCAATACTGCTTCCAATCTTTTTTCCGCCGCTTACCCGTACTCGTATCTTGGGCTGTCGCTTACAATGCCTATATTTACTGGGTTTTCGCGGGTGAATAACGTTCGGAAAGCAAAAATGCAGGAGCAGTTGCTTGACCTGGATGAAGATAACCTTAAATCGGAAATATATACTGAGTACACAACCGCGCTTGCAAATTACAAAAGCAACCTGTACAATTTTTATGAACTGAAAGATAATGAGACAATGGCATCAGATGTTTATAATGTTGTTACGTTGCAATACAAGCAAGGTACAGTAGCTTACCTCAATGTGATCACCGCCGAATCAAATTTAATATCATCACAAATAGGTTACCTGAATGCATTGTTCCAGGTGTTATCCAGCAAGATAGACCTTGAAAAATCAATGGGTATCATCTCTTATAATCGTTAATATATCAAATAAAATAGCCTCTATGAATAGAGTTGTAAGCATAGTTTTTATAATAAGCAGCGTAATTCTTTTTTCATGCAAACAAAAAGAAGTACCGCCAACGCCACCTGTGCCGGTTGATTTATATACTGTAAAAACACAGCATGTTTTATATTATGATGAATATCCGGCAACAACCGAAGCATTAAGCCAGGTAGACCTTCATGCTGAAGTGCAAGGTTATATTACAGGGATATTTTTTACAGAAGGCACCCAGGTAAAAAAAGGGCAGAAGCTGTATGAAATTGACAGGCGTTTATACCAGCAAAGTTATGATGCGGCCCAGGCTAACCTTAGAGTTACACAAAGCGCCCAGGTGCAGGCACAACAGGATGCTGACCGTTATGAATATCTGAATGAAAATAACGCTGTTGCCAAACAAACATTAGACCACGCGGTTATTGCTTTACAAACTGCCAAAGACCAGGTAAAGGCAGCAGAAGAAGCAGTGAAAACGGCGGCAACAAATCTAACTTATTCGGTTATCAATGCCCCGTTTGATGGAACGATTGGTTTTAGTCAGGTTAAATTAGGCAACCTGGTAACGGTAGGACAAACCGTATTAAATACTATATCTACTGTTGATCCGATGGCAGTTGATTTTTTAATAAATGAAAAACAATTATCACGTTTTGAAGATATTCAGCAGGGCAAAAAAATTGTCGATTCTTTATTTACAATTTTATTGCCTAATAATTCACTCTATCCGTATACAGGAAAAATTTCTGTTATAGATCGTGCGGTAGATCCACAAACAGGTACCATAAGGATACGGCTTGTATTCCCTAACTCTGATAATTATTTAAGGGCAGGTATGAGTTGTGTGCTGCGTGTCCATAACCAGGATGCTGCTCCGCAACTGGTAATACCTGGTAAAGCAGTGGTAGAACAGATGGGCGAATATTTTGTATTTGTTGCTAAAGACACAGTTCTTGCAAGTAAAGACACAACTAAAGCCAATACAGATACAGCAGCGGCAACTCCCAAACTGCGGGCGTTTGAACAAAAAATACAGCTTGGCCAGACAATTGGCCCGAACGTGATAGTAAAAGGCGGCATCAATGCAGGCGACCAGATAATTGTTGATGGAATACAAACATTGCATGATGGTTCACCGGTAGCTGTATCTAAAAAACATCCTGCTCAAAACAGCAATGGCAGTGATAGTACTAAACAAAATAACCCGCAGGACAGCAACGCCAAAAAAAGTCAATAGCAATATAAAAAGCAATCAGCCTAAATAAACTGACATTAATTTTTTTTATTCTTTAGATGATGAATAATATATGATCGCTAATACATTTATTAAAAGGCCGGTTACAGCAATCGTTATATCTATCGTATTAGTGATCACTGGTACTATCTGTATTTTTAATCTTCCTATAGATCAATACCCGGATATTACACCGCCAATTGTACAGGTAAGTGCACAGTTTACGGGTGCTGATGCGCAAACGGTAGAGCAAACAGTTGCAACTCCCATTGAAGAACAGGTGAATGGTACGCCAGGCATGGAATACATGCAAAGCAACAGTACCAATAACGGTTTGATGTCGATGAATGTAACGTTTGGTATTGGTACTAATATTGATATTGCCACACTGGATGTTCAAAACCGTGTAAGCATTGCTACGCCTGCAATACCGGCAGTAGCAAGTCGTTTGGGGATTACAGTACGCGCGGTTAATCCAAGCATGCTGATGATGGTGGCTGTGTATGCACCGAAAGGAACACATAATATTACTTTTCTTGATAATTATACCAATGTATTTGTACAGGATGCATTACTTCGTGTACCCGGTGTCGGTAGTATCAACCGTTTTACCGATGATTTCAGTATGCGTGTATGGATGGACCCGCAAAAAATGGCATCCTACTCTTTAACTCCCGGTGATGTTATCAATGCATTAAACGCACAAAACGTACAGGTGGCCGCAGGTTCAGCAGGCGTTCCACCGCAGGCAAAAACACAAACCTTTGAATTGGGCATTCTGGTAAACGGACGTTTAAGCAAGGTTTCGGAATTTGAAAAGATCATTGTAAAAACAAATCCTACAACAGGCGAACTGGTTTACTTAAAAGATGTTGCAAGAGTTGAGTTAGGTAAGTTTACTTTTTCAAGTAATTCATTTGTTGATGGCAAAAGAGCTTCTTATTTACAGATATACCAGGCGCCCGGAAGTAATGCCCTGGAAACAGCCAACGGAGTTTATAAAGAACTGGCTTTATTAAAACAAACTTTTCCTGTTGATGTTGATTACAGTGTTCCGTTTGAATCTGTTACGGTAGTAAAAGTTTCTATGTCGGATGTGGTTGGAACATTATTAAAAACACTGGCATTAGTTGCCGTAGTGGTTTTTGTTTTCCTTCAAAATTTCCGCTCAACACTGATTCCTGTATTAGCTATTCCCGTATCCATTTTTGGTACATTCTGTTTCTTTATACCATTAGGGTTTACTATTAATACACTAACCATGTTTGGTTTTGTATTGGCCATTGGTATTGTGGTAGATGATGCGATCATTGTGGTGGAAGCGGTACAACATTATATTGATACGGAAGGTATGTCAGCTAAAGAAGCCACGTATCATGCGATGAAAGATATATCGGCACCGGTTGTCGCGATTGCATTGATATTAGCTGCCGTATTTGTTCCTGTTGGATTTATACCCGGAATTGTTGGACGGCTTTATCAACAGTTTGCGATTACGATTGCTATCTCTGTAATTATATCCGCGTTCATTGCCTTATCATTAACACCTGCTCTTTGTACGTTACTTTTAAAACCTTCCAAAAAAGCGGATGAAGCAAAAGGCCTGGATAAACTCTTCTTAAAATTTAATCATTGGTTTGAACATATTACTGATAAATATACCAATGGCGTAAACAGAAGTATTAAAGGTGCGAAGTATATTATTATACTATTGGTTTGTATTTGTGTTGGCACATACTTTTTGTTCGTGAACAAACCAACTGGTTTTATTCCTTCGGAAGATGATGGTAATTTATATGTTACATTTCAATTACCGCCTGCATCTTCCACTGCGCAATCGATTGATGTAATGACAAGGCTGATGAAAGTTGTTGCATCTACAGAAGGTGTTGGGCATTATGCAGCATTATCAGGATTGAATGTTATTAACAACGCAACCAACTCCAACTGCGGTACTATTTATGTTCAGTTAAAACCATGGGATGACCGTTCTGCAACAGATCAGCAAATCCCGGGTATCATTACTGTTTTACAAAAACGGATTGCCGATGCAGGAATAAATAATGCCAATGTAGAAGTAATACAATCTTCTCCAATTCCCGGGGTGGGCGCTACCGTTGGTTTTAATTTTCAGATAGAACAACGTACTACCAATGATGATGTACACGCGTTTGAAAAAGTAGTTGATAATTTTATTACAGAAGCAAATAAAAACCCGGCAATATCCGGTGCGTATACTTTTTATTCAGCACACACACCAAGTTATAACCTTACTGTTGACCGTGATAAATGTGAAAAATTAGGTGTTAATGTCGGCGATGTATTTACAACTATACAGGCATACATGGGAAGTTTGTATATCAATGATTTTACAACATACAACAGAACGTTCCATGTTGTTGTGCAGGCAGATACCATGTTCCGAACTATGATATCTGACATAGATAAATATTATGTGCGTAATCAGGATAGTACAATGGTTCCGCTCGGTACACTTATCAGTTATCAGCCAACAGAAACAGCTCCGTTGATTTCTCATTTTAATATTTTCCGCTGCGCGGAGATCGATGGTACATCTCCTCCGGGATTCAGCAGCACGCAAACAACCGATTCATTAACGGCATTAGCCAACAGGCTTTTACCACAAGGATATAATTATGAATTTTCGGGATTAAGTTATGAAGAAATAAAAGCTGGTTCAACGACGATCTACATTTTCATGTTCTCCATCACATTCGTGTTTTTATTTCTGGCAGCATTGTATGAAAGCTGGTCAGTACCATTCTCTGTTTTGTTTGCGGTTCCTATCGGCGCATTCGGGGCGATACTTGTGCTATCATTTATTCCCGGCCTTACGGATAATGTGTATGCTCAGATTGGTTTAATAACATTAATCGGGCTTGCTGCAAAAAATGCGATCCTTATTGTTGAATACGCCAAAGTACGTGTTGATCGTGGCGAAGAATTAATTGCATCTACATTGGAAGCGGTTAAACTTCGTCTTCGTCCAATCATTATGACATCACTGGCATTTATATTAGGTGTATTGCCATTGATGCTGGCAACAGGCGCCGGTGCAATTGCACGCCGTACAATTGGCTATACCGTTTTTGGTGGAATGTTCGCAGCATCTACTATAGCAATATTTGTTGTTCCTGTTTTATTTGTTGTGATCACGCGTTTATCTTATGGAAAGGAAAAATTAGAATATCTCAAAGCGCACCACGATGAGTTAATGGAGAAAGCGAAAAAAGTAGAACAGCAGGATATTGATCCGCAACTGGAATATGAAATAAATGAAGCCAGGGAATTACATAAAGATAATAATGACAATAAACAAAGTGACGATAAACAATAAGCTGTGAAGCGTTGATTGTTTAAATTATTTTTTTGTACCCGGCATTATATCCTTGATTGATTTCAGTGGCGACGCTCCGTTCAACAGCATATCGCTATTAAACGTTGAACAAAGCTGAATAAAGGTGTATAGTACAAGTGAGTGACACAACGATGCTTATTAAAGAACAAATGCACGGGACAAAAGAAAAAAATCAATTCGAAAGGTTAACAATGGTTATCAATATTCAATCGGTAATATTAAATATTCAATAGCAAAGTGATTGCAAATACATTTATTAAACGGCCCGTAACTGCAATCGTTATATCATTGGTACTGATGATCTCAGGTGTCATCTGTATGTCTAACCTGGCCATTGACCAATACCCGAATATATCTCCGCCAAGTGTTGGCGTAAATGCAACTTACACCGGTGCGGATGCTGAAACAGTAGAACAAACTGTTGCCACACCGATTGAAGAACAGGTGAATGGTATTCCTGGTATGGAATATATGCAGAGTACCAACACGAACACAGGAGGCATGAGCATTCGCGTAACTTTTAACGTTGGTACCAATATAGATATTGCTGCATTGAATGTTCAGAACCGTGTTGGTATTGCAACACCATTATTACCATCTGCCGTAAGTAAACTGGGTTTAACAGTAAGGGCAAGTAACCCTGACCAGTTAATGTTGATTGCTATTTATTCTCCGAAGCAATCACACAATATTACTTTCCTGGATAACTATACCAATGAATTTATTGAAGATGCCATATTACGTGTACCAGGTGTAGGCGATGTAACTGCACGTACAGATCAGTTTAGTATGCGTATCTGGATGGATCCGCAGAAAATGGCGTCGTATGGATTAATGCCTTCCGATGTTACCAATGCGTTGAATGCGCAGAACGTTTATGTTGCATCAGGCGCTGTTGGCGAGCCGCCACAACAGTCATCGCAGACTTTGGAAAAAGGCATTGTTGTAAATGGAATGCTGAGCAAAGTTTCGGATTATGAAAAGATCGTTGTAAAAACAAATCCTGCTACCGGCGAACTGGTTTATTTAAAAGATGTTGCCCGCGTTGAACTGGGCAAGTTTACTTTTTCAAGCAATGCATTTGCCGATGGGCAACGGGCTTCTATCATTTCTGTTTATCAATCTCCTGGAAGCAATGCTTTACAGACTGCAGATAATATATATGCCGCGTTGAACGAGTTAAAAAAATCTTTTCCTGCTGATGTAGATTATTCAGTTCCTTACGAAGCAGTAACCATTATAAAGGTTTCGATGCAGGAAGTGGTAGGTACATTATTAAAAGCATTGGGGCTTGTTGCGATAGTGGTATTTCTTTTTTTACAAAACTGGCGTTCTACCATCATTCCAATTTGTGCGATCCCTGTATCTATACTGGCAACATTTATACTTTTCATTCCTTTAGGCTTTACCATTAATACGTTAACCATGTTTGGTTTTGTATTGGCAATTGGTATTGTGGTAGATGATGCCATTATAGTTGTAGAAGCTGTTCAGCATTATATTGATGAGCAACACATGTCGCCCAAGGAAGCTACTTATCAGGCAATGAAAGAAATATCAGCGCCGGTAGTTGCTATTGCATTGATACTTGCTTCGGTGTTTGTACCCGTAGGTTTTATTCCGGGAATTGTTGGACGATTATATCAGCAGTTTGCTATAACAATTGCTATATCTGTTATTATATCTGCGTTTGTTGCATTGTCACTAACACCGGCGCTTTGTACATTATTGTTAAGGCCAAGCCATCATGAATCAAAAAAAGCAAACTGGTTCGATAAATTTTTTATTTATTTTAATGCAGGTTTTGATAAGCTCACATTCAGATATACAAACGGGGTAAGAAGAAGTATTAAAGGCACAAAGTATATTATCATCTTATTAATTTGTATTTGCGCAGGAGCTTATTTTTTATTTATAGGCAAACCATCAGGATTTGTACCAAACGAAGATGGCGGCCGCTTAATGATAACGTATCAATTACCCGAAGCAGCTTCAACGGCACGTTCGGTAGATGTTATGACAAGGTTGATGAAAGTTATCGGGTCAACGCCGGGAATTTTACATTACACAGCCATATCCGGGTTTAATATATTGAATGGCGGTTCTAATTCAAACAGCGGTTCAATTTTTTGTATGCTCACTCCGTGGGATGACCGCACTACCGATGATACAAGGGTTCCCGGCATTATGAATGTGCTCAAAAAGAAGGCAGCAATGGCAGGAATAAAAGATGCGAGCGTAGTAGTTGTTCAGCCACCGCCGATAAGAGGCATCGGACTTGCAGCGGGTTTTAGTATGCAGATAGAACAAGGTAATTCAACAGATGATATATATGCTTTTGAAAAAGTAACGCAGAAGTTTGTTGCGGAGGCAAAAAAAATTCCGGCCTTATCTACTGCTTATTGTTATTTCTCCGCACATACTCCAAGCTACGATCTTACAGTTGACAGGGATAAATGCGAAAAGCTCGGCGTAAATATTTCTGATGTGTATGCAACGATGCAGTCTTATATGGGCAGTTCGTTTATAAATAATTTTACGCTTTACAACCGTACTTACCATGTTGTAATACAGGCTGACACTACATATCGTGCACTTATATCCGATATGGATAAATATTATGTACGTAATCAATTCGGGCAAATGGTGCCGTTAAGTACATTGATAAATTATAAAGCAACGGTAGCTGCGCCATTAATTTCTCACTTCAATATTTTCCGTTCTGCAGAAGTGGATGGTTCTATTCCGCCGGGATATAGCAGCGGACAAGCCATCGTTGCTTTGAAAGCATTGGCAGCAAAAACATTACCGCAGGGTTATACATACGAATTTTCAGGATTGAGTTATGAAGAAATAAAAGCAGGTTCAACTACTGTTTATATTTTCATCTTTTGTATAACATTTGTATTTCTTTTTCTCGCATCATTGTATGAAAGCTGGTCGGTGCCATTCTCTGTAATGCTCGCTGTGCCTATCAGCGGCTTTGGCGCTATACTCGCACTTACATGTGTTCCGTGGCTTACCAATAATGTATATGCGCAGATCGGCCTTATTACATTAATTGGTTTATCTGCAAAAAATGCCATCTTAATTGTTGAGTTTGCCAAGATACGTGTTGACCGTGGCGAAGAATTAATTAAGTCAACACTGGAAGCAGTGCGGCTAAGGCTTCGCCCGATCATTATGACATCAATGGCATTTATCCTTGGCGTATTGCCATTGGTATTTGCAACAGGCGCCGGCGCCGCTTCGCGAAATACAATAGGCGTAACCGTTTTAGGCGGAATGATCGCCTCTTCAACCATCTCTATATTTGTTGTGCCGGTATTGTTTGTATTATTTACACGTTTATCGTATGGTAAAAAATACCTGGCGTATTTGCAATCGCAGCATGAACATTTAATGGAGAAAGCAAGAAAAGTAGAAGAACAAAATATTGATCCTGAACTGGAATACGATATTGCACGCGACCGCGAAAAAAATGAAGCCGAAAAAACACAACAAGGCGACGGCGATAAACAATAATTACATTAAAAGATACGTTGGTATTGCATTGTAAAGGTTTTGAAGCAACCTTGCAGGTAAGAAAGATGCCTTTATATGCAGTTTCTTATCTTTATACCTGTAATAATATATTGTTAGCATGTACATTTTTGGCAACCCTGATTGGATAAAAGCATTTGAATATCCCTATGAGAATTTTGAAAAAATACCTCAATCGGTATTTGATGATATTAATGCAGGGCTTGATAAAATACAATCACCAACGCCACTGGCAAGCATTGTAATTACAGCATGGAATGAGGAAGTAGATATTCTCCGCACGGTTGGAAGCCTTTCAAAACTGAAGACAAAAATACCTGTAGAAATAATTGTGGTAAATAATAATTCTACCGATCACACGCAGGATACACTCGATAAACTGCACATCAAAAGTTTTTTTCAGCCAAAGCAAGGCTGGGGCCCGGGCAGACAAACGGGCATGGAGAACGCGTTGGGCAAATATATTTTGCTCGCCGATTCAGATTGTATTTATCCATCTTGCTGGGCGGATAGCCTTCTCCGTGAGTTGCAAAAGCCAGGCGTTGTTTCGGTGTATGGCCGTTATTCTTTTATTGCCGAGCCTGGTTTTCCGCGCTGGCAGCTTTCTTTATTGGAAACGATGAAAGATGCAATTGCTGAAGTGCGCCATGTTAAACGCCCGTTCTTAAATTCGTATGGAATGAGCATGGGTTTTGTAAAAGAGCTTGGTTTAAAAGAAGGTTTTTATAATAATAATACGCGTGGCGAAGATGGAAGGATGTGTTACGACCTGATGAAATACGGAAAAGTAAAACAGGTACGTTCCGCCAAAAGCCGCGTGTGGACTGGCCCGCGCACACTAAAAAAAGAAGGCAGTTTTGGCAAAGCCTTTACAACAAGGATAGTAAAAGAAGTAAAACGTTTCTCCGAATATTTCCACACCCGCATGAAAGTACATGCGCCCAAAGATTAATCTATTATTTTAGTAGGATTTTGTTACCGGCATTTTATCTTTATTCCGCATCGTTGTGTTACTCACTTGTACGGCATCAATCGTAGGAGCTTTATCTAAGTGTAGGTTGTTCGTCAGTCGACAATTACAGTTGGGTTAATTAATAAGTAATAGTTTTTATTAAAATACCTTCTTTATAATATTCTTTCCTATTAAGTTTTCCTTTATCATAATATCTCCATTCCCCAACTTTTAAAGATTGAGCTTGAACATAGGCTACATGCCCAGCAGATTTTGGTGAATGGTGTTCGAAAAGAAGTGTATCCCTATACTTGACTGTTGTATTAAAGAAGCTATCTAATCCTTTTATATCATTACACAAATAAACCGTAGTATCTATCGGATTTTCTGAATCAATCTTTAAAATTTTTAGATTATTTGCGGAATCAAGGTATTTATATAATATTACTTTACACATTCCTTCAAATTTTAATAATCCAGTGCTATTAAATTCTTGCCAGAATCCTGTTTCGTTATCATCATAATAATAGCCTTGTCTTTTGACCTTCGTAAAATTAGAATCATAATATTGAGTGTAAAACCCATTTTTTACATAATGTTTTCCATCCTTTTCGAATGTTATTTCTTCAACATAGGACATACCCCATAAACCCTTCAGCCTATATATATATCTATTGTCACCAATCTTTGTAAGATTGTAAGTTGAATCAGGCTTGACTTTTTGGGCAAATAAACTTATTTGTAATAAAATAAAACTTAGGGTAAGAAAACATGATTTCATATATCATCACTTTACTATAAAACTAATATCTAAGTTTGATATGTGAAAGAAAAAAAAATAAAAGATTAATATGCTTAGATAAAAGTTAAATAAAAATATGCCGTACAAGTGAGTGACACAACGATGTTGAGTAAAGAACAAATGTTGGTTACAAAAAATTAATCTTTAGCAATAACTTTTAATGTACGTTTTATTAAATGCGCTTTGTGGATGAGCTCCTGCTTTTCGTTGCTTAATATTGTTACGTGGCCCATTTTTCTTCCGGGCTTGGTTTGTTTTTTTCCGTAGATGTGTACAAATACATTGTCCATTTTTAATACTTCTTCAAGGCCTTCGTAATGCGCGTTGCCTTTGTAACCTTCGGCGCCTACAAGGTTTACAATGGCCGCAGGTAAAATATGTTTTGTATTGCCGAGAGGATATCCCAATATTATGCGCCAAAGCATATCAAACTGAGATGAGTAATTGGCTTCAATGCTGTGGTGGCCGCTGTTGTGTACGCGCGGCGCGGTTTCGTTTACCAGCACATCATCATTCATATCAATAAATAATTCAACCGCGAAGATGCCTGCGCTGTTTAAGTGCTTGGCAACTTTACGTGCGATGGCTTCTGCTTTCCATAAAATTTTTTCTGGTATGGATGCAGGGCTTATCTGGTAATCGAGCAAGTTTAACATTGGATCAACAACCATATCAACGGGCGGATAAATTGTTGTGTGGCCTTTATCATCAACAGCAACTATTAAAGAAATCTCTTTTTTTATATGCACCATTTTTTCCAGCACGCCTGGCGCATCAAAACCTTTTTCGATATCGTGTTTGGTTTTTATTATCTGTACACCACGGCCATCGTAGCCGCCCATTCCGATTTTATGTACTGCGGGTAAAAAATGTATATGCTTATTTAAGTCATCTAAATTTTTTGTAACAATAAAATCGCCGGACGGAATTTCATTGTCTTTATAAAATTGCTTTTGTAAAATTTTATTTTTAATAATTTTTAATGCAGATGGCTTTGGATAAATTTTTACGCCTTCATCTTCGAGCTTTTGTAATGCATCTTCATTTACACTTTCTATTTCAATAGTGATAGCATCCAAGTCTTTTCCAAAATTATAAACATCATCAAAACTAGTTATATCACCTTTAATAAAATGATGGCATAAATGTGCGGCAGGGCATTCAGGGTCATTCTCCAATACAAAAGTTTCTACGGGATAATTGGCTGCCGCCTGTAACAACATTTTACCCAACTGGCCGCCACCGAGAATGCCTGTTTTTTTCATACCGCAAATATATATTGTTTGCGGATTGTAAATTTTTCCACATAATTTATCATTTACTCGTTTTGGCTTGATATTTTCTATAATATTGTACCTCTGAACTCCAACTCCCAAATAAGTTTGTTTAAATGAAGTGCATCCTTTTAAGGTTTATTGTTATTTGTATAGCGGCTTTCGGCGCTGTGGCTTCTTCGTTTTCGCAAACTTCTGTAATTGATATCAACACTACTTCTTTAAAAGTTGCCAATATTTTCAGCCGCACACAGGATACACTTAAAAAACAATTTGAAGCAAAAAAACTGGCATGGCCCCCAAAGGAAATGTATGTGCGTTCATTTAAGTACGACCGCGTTCTGGAAGTTTGGATAAAAGATGATACCTCGCAGCAGTTTAAGCTTTTTAAATCGTACAGGGTTTGTATGCAAAGCGGCACAATGGGCCCAAAACGCATGGAGGGCGATTATCAGGTGCCCGAAGGTTTTTATTATATCAATGAATTTAACCCCAACAGTAATTATCATTTGGCATTGGGTTTAAATTATCCAAATGAATCGGATAAGATTTTAAGTGATTCGCTTCATCTTCATCCGGGCGGAGATATTTATATTCATGGCGATTGTGTTTCTGTTGGCTGCATCCCAATCAACGATGTGCCTATTGAAGAAGTATATATGCTGGCTACTTATGTAAGAGAACAAGGCCAGGATTTTATCCCGGTACATGTTTTCCCGGTTAAATACAATGTAAAAAAATCGTTTGAATACCTTGCCGAAACTACAAAACAAAATCAGGATCTGCAACGCTTTGCAGTTACCTTAAAAGATGCTTTCGATTATTTTGAAGATAATAAACAATTGCCTGTTATCATGGTTGATAAAAGCGGGCAGTACGTGATCAACTAAATATCTTTCATTAATACCTGTATAGTTTCCTTCGTTTTTTGGCTTAACAATTCTATTTTTTTATTAGTTAATTGTTTTACGATTAATTCATTGTAATGCCGTATCGTTAGTAGTGTTAAGCCTTTTTCAATTTGTACTTCAAATAATTCAGATGCAGCCAGTGCTAATTTTTCTATCTTCTCCGGTTTGTCATCTAAACAACTAAAAATACTAATGGCGGTGTTTTGAGAAAGGTTTGGGCTGATCTTTACCTGTTCAAATAATTCATGTAATTGGTTGATTGGTTTTTCTTCTACAAAAGAAAAATCTTTAGTGCGGAATTGCATTAATACCTGTTTATCTTTTACAACAATAATTGGCGGCAGATTGTGAACTGGTTTGCTGCTTATAATAGTGCCTGGTAATTCAGGATTTAAAAAACAACGTACATGCAGCGGGATATTTTTATTTTGTAATGGCTTAATTGTTTTTGGATGGATAACCTGCGCACCATAAAATGCCATTTCAATTACTTCAACATAACTCAATGTTTTTATAAATTGTGCATCCTGAAATTTTTTCGGGTCGGCATTCATTACACCTTCTACGTCTTTCCAGATCGTTTGGTTTTCCGCATCCAACAAATTGGCAAAAACAGCAGCGCTGTAATCGCTTCCCTCGCGCCCGAGCGTTGTGCTTTCATTTTCATCCGTTGCACCGATAAAGCCTTGTGTTATTATAATATCATTGTCTTCAAAAATTGGTAGTATATCTTCTTTTATTTTTCTTTCTGTAAAATTCCAATCAATACTCGCATCACGAAAATTGTCATCTGTCCGGAATATATCACGTACATCTAACCATTTATTTTTAATACCGCTTTCATTTAAATAATTACTAACAATAGAAGTGCTAAGTAATTCGCCGCAACAAACTATTTGATCATAATAATAATCAAACTCGCGTACGGGTTTATCGTGCAACAGCCATTCTATTTCAGTAAAAAAATCTTTTAATTGGTTTTCAGCATGTAGCCAATTTACAGTAACCAAATATTTAAGGATATTCAAATGGCTGTCTTTCACCTGGCGGAATAATTGCAGGGCTTCATCTTTTTTACCTTCAAAAAAAGCTTCAGCTACTTTTTCAAGTGCATTGGTGGTTTTGCCCATTGCTGAAATAATAATCAATATTTTTTCACGTTTGTACGATTGCAGGATAGTATTCACATTTTGGATCCTTTCCACGCTGCTGATGCTGGCGCCGCCGAACTTAAAAACTTTCATGGATGATTATTAGAAAATTAAAAATTGTAACTGTTTAAAGCCTTATTCTTATTACTTTTGAACCGCAAATCTAAAATCAATAATCTGCAATCTGAAAATTAACTATGGCTATTGACAGGAGGGTACTAACGCTGGATGAGTTTACCATACAACAAATGAGAAGTATTCCCAATGCAACAGGCGAGTTGTCGGGGCTTTTACGTGATATTGGCCTTGCGGCGAAAAGGGTAAATGTGGAAGTAAACAAAGCCGGCCTGGTAGATATTTTAGGCGATGCAGGCACTACTAACATACAAGGCGAAGAAGTTAAAAAGCTGGATATATTTGCTAATAACCAATTGGTGGGTGTGTTGCGCCATGGTATTAATTGTGCAGGCATTGGCAGCGAGGAGCTGGATGAAGTGGTAATATTCGATGATGAGATAAGCAATAACAGTAAATATGTTTGCCTTTTTGATCCGTTGGATGGAAGCGCAAATATTGATGTAAATGTTTCGATAGGAACAATTTTTTGTATTTATAAAAGAGTGTCCGAACGAGGTAAACCGGCAACGATGGCTGATTTTTTGCAACAAGGCAATAAGCAGGTTGCTGCGGGATATGTTATTTATGGTTCATCAACGGTATTTGTTTATGCCACACAACGTGGGGTAAATGGTTTTACGTTAGATCAATCTATTGGCGAATTTTCGTTGAGCCATCCGAATATTACCTGTCCGCCAAGTGGTAAAATTTATTCGGTTAACCACGGTAATTTCTTTAAATATTCAAAACCTGTACAGGATTATATTCATAATTGCCAGGCAAAGAATAAAGATAACGGTGGCCCATATACGCAGCGGTACATTGCAAGTATGGTGGCGGACGTACATCGTAATTTAATCAAGGGTGGGATATTTATGTATCCTG
>Ga0206833_1005_pt1 | contig 61660 bp, 52 predicted proteins | sample Alteio_BWOrgCont_32_FD_152891 | JGI IMG/M metagenome (GOLD analysis project Ga0206833, IMG submission 152891) | Enriched cells from forest soil in Barre Woods Harvard Forest LTER site, Petersham, Massachusetts, United States -... | ecosystem: Environmental > Terrestrial > Soil > Temperate forest >... | reverse complement strand
CTCATCAGATAAGATATAGATATGCGGATGTTTTTCAAATACTTTAGCCAGGCCTTCTAACTCGCTTTTGCTATAAACACTTCCTGTAGGGTTACAAGGAGATGAAAACATAAACAATTTAGTTTTAGGCGTGATAGCTGCTTCCAGTTGTGCCGGGGTGATTTTAAAATCCTGCTCAACAGGTGCTTCAATAAATACGCTTACACCTTCGGCCAGTTTTACCACTTCAGAGTATGAAACCCAGTAAGGGGTAGGTATAATAACTTCTTCCCCGGGATTAACCAGACATAATACAGCATTAGCTATCGCCTGTTTAGCACCAGTTGAAACAACAATCTGGCTGAAATCATAATCAAGGCCATTTTCAGTTTTCAATTTTACGGCAACTGCTTTTCTCAGGTCAGGATAACCTGATACAGGAGTATAATAAGTAAAATTCTTATCCATCGCCTGCTTGGCGGCTTCCTTTATATGCTCAGGTGTATGAAAATCAGGTTCGCCAAAACTAAGGCTGATCACATCAACGCCTTTAGCGGCAAGTTCGCGGCCCAATTTGGCCATCTTGATTGTTGCGGATTCTGACAGGTTATTGATCCTGTTACTTAATGCAGTCATATAATTTTTTGTTATTGCGGCAAATATAGAAAAGTCAAAAGTCTTAGTCCTTAGTTATTAATCATTTATTTACATTTTTTTAATTATTAGCTATAAGGTTGCTATTTAAGTCTTAAAATGCCCCTGTTATTCCTAAATTTGCGCCACAAAACATTATCATTTTGAAAGAGCAAAAAAGGATCATACTTATTTCATTAATAACCGGTATAGTCCTGATGCTGGCCAAATTCGGAGCCTATCTTTTAACTGCATCCAATTTTGTACTTACCGACGCCGCGGAGAGCATTGTAAACGTGTTAGCCAGTGCTTTTGCCTTTTTTAGTATTTATCTGGCCTCTCAGCCACGTGACGAAAATCACCCGTACGGACATGGCAAGGTTGAGTATTTTTCTGTTTTTATTGAAGGCTCATTAATCGGTATTGCCGGTGTTATCATCATCATAAAATCGGTTTATAGTATCTTTTATCCTACCATTATTCACGATTTATTGACGGGTGCTACCATCATCGGCATTACCGGGATAATCAATGGTGCATTGGGATACTTTATGATAAGCAGAGGTAAACTATTAAAGTCCATTACCATTGAGGCCGATGGAAGACACCTGCTTACTGATATGGTTACCAGTGCCGGCTTGGTTGTAGGCCTATTATTGATCAGTTTTACAAAAATTATGTGGCTGGATAGTGCGTTGTCAATTCTTGTAGCTGCGTATATTTTATATAGCGGATATAAACTTATCCGCAGGTCAGTTTCCGGTTTAATGGATGAAACGGATTTCGCTATTATAACAGAAATTGTAAAAGTTTTAAATGAGCAACGAAGAGACGAATGGATTGATATTCACAATTTCAGGGCCCAGAAATACGGGCACGAATTGCATATTGACTGTCACCTAACGCTTCCTAATTATTTCAACCTTATACAGGTGCATAACGAGGTTAAATTGGTTGATAAGCTGATCAACAAGGAGGTAACGCAAACCGAGTTATTCATACACACAGATCCGTGCTTGCCCGAGTGCTGTTATTATTGCAGCATGCCCAATTGCCCTATCAGGTCAGAAGCTAAAACAGAAGATATAACCTGGACGATGGATAAGATCATCCGCAATAAAAAACACTTTGAATAAATATCCATTTAATGTGCGCGTTTACGGGTTGCTGATCAATGATAAAAACGAAGTATTGATTAGCGATGAGCAGGAATATGGTATGCAATTTACCAAGTTCCCCGGCGGTGGTCTGGAAGCAGGCGAGGGGTTGATAGATGGATTGAAGCGGGAGTTTATAGAAGAATGTAATTTAAAGATTGAGGTAGAAGCCCACTTTTATACAACCGATTTTTTTGTAAAATCAGCATTTAATGATTCGCAGGTCATCAGCATATATTATAAGGTTATAAATCAGGAACCTGTTAATTTGAAAATTAAAACCAAAGTATTTGATTTTGACGGGGAAGGCGATGTTTTGCAGGCCTTCAGATGGGTAAAGTTAGATGAGCTTAAGGTGAGCGAATTCCCATTCCCAACGGATCAGCACGTAGTGAAGCTTTTACTGAATAACATATGAATTTAATTGACAGAGATTTACAGGTTATATGGCATCCCTATACCCAAATGCAAACGGCACAGCCGCCAATACCTATTGTTAGGGGCGAGGGGACGTGTCTTTTTGACGAAAATGGTAAAAAATATATCGATGCCGTATCATCCTGGTGGGTAACTATTCACGGGCATGCGCATCCTTATATCGCCCAAAAGGTAGCGGAGCAGTTAAAAAAGCTGGAGCATGTTATTTTTGCCGGCTTTACACACGAGGGCGCAGTAGAACTTGCAGAACGATTACTTAACATATTGCCTATCAATCAAAAAAAGGCATTTTATTCTGATAATGGTTCAACCGCTATTGAAGTCGCCATAAAAATGTGTCTTCAATACTGGCACAATAAAGGCGAGGGCCGTAACAAAATAATTGCCTTCAAAAATGCCTATCATGGTGATACCTTTGGAGCAATGGCAGTAAGCGGCCGCAGTGCTTTTACCGCACCGTTTGACTCACTTTTGTTTGAAGTAGAATTTATTGATTTGCCTGATGAATCCAATATCTCAAATCTCAAATCTCAAATCTCAAGTTTGAAAAAAGAGGCTGCCTGTTTCATTTTTGAGCCGTTAATACAAGGCACAGCCGGGATGGTGATGTATGAAGCAGCATACCTTAACGAGTTGATGCAGCATTGCCGCAAGGAAAATGTTTTGATGATAGCGGATGAAGTATTTACCGGTTTTGGCCGAACCGGGAAACCTTTTGCATGCAATCATGTAACTGAACAGCCCGATATTATGTGCTTTTCAAAGGGTTTAACAGGGGGTACCATGGCTTTGGGGCTTACTACCTGTACTTTGGCCATTTATGAAGCATTTTTAAGTACAGATAAGCTAAAGACGCTTTTTCACGGGCATTCGTTCACTGCTAATCCTGTTGCCTGTTCATCGGCATTAGCCAGTATGGATCTTTTTTTAGAGGAAAAAACAAACATCAGTATAAAAAGAATAGAAAGCGCTCACAAGGAATTTGCTGCAAAAATTAAAAATCACCCTAAAATAAAAACGATAAGACAAACAGGAACCATTGTAGCTATGGAATGGGAAACTGGTAATAATACATCTTATTTTAGCTCATTACGGGATACACTATATAACTACTTCTTAGATGCAGGCATCATACTGCGCCCCCTGGGGAACATTATTTACATTTTACCCCCATATTGCATAACAGATGCCGAACTCGCTTACATTTACAACAAAATTGAGCAAGCTCTGAATGAAATTTAAAAAGGATTACACCGATGATAGAATGATTACACTGATAAATTCGATGATAAATCGGTTTAATCATTCTACAAAATCGGTGAAATCAACAGAAATGATATTATGGAACTAAACAAAATACTATCAACAATTATAGCCGATAATGAATTGCACTCCCGCTGGTTGAATACGCTTTCGCTGATGGAAAACACCGGTGCCAGGAAAATATCAGCAAGTGAAGATCCAACTACGGTTACTTACATTATATTGAAACATGCTGCCGAAGAACACCGGCATGCATTCTATCTAAAAAAACAGCTTGAAAAAACCGGTATCGGGCTTTGCCCCACTTATGCTACAGAATACCTACTGGCTCCGGGATATAGCAAATACTATTTAAACCAGTTGGATATTGACGTTTGCCGTTATTTAAAAGCAGAACTTAGCCTTACCGGAAAAGAATTGCGCTTTGCGGCTTACCTGTTGGTTACTTATGCCATTGAAGTACGGGCCGATGAACTTTATCCTGTTTACCAGGATGCGCTTGATAATGCGGGGAGCAAAGTAAACGTAAAATCAATTATTTTGGAAGAGGAAGGGCATTTGGAAGAAATGATTAACCAATTGAAACATTTTTCGCCTGATTGGGAACTACATGCAAAAAAAGCGGTTGAAATGGAAAGCCATCTGTTTGATAAATGGGTGGAGGCTTTAAATAAAGAAATATAAGTTTTATCAATAGCATATTAGGGAAATCACATTTAAAATTTTTTGGCGGCTTTTTCCATAGCGACGGGTTTAAAACCCATCGCTATAGTAGCAACTATCATAACCAACTCTATTCTCGCTCACTAAATTGATGGATATTTTGAAGGGAAATTTTTAAAAGCGATTTCCTAATTACCTGCAAACAAAACAGCCGCTAAAATATTTCAGCGGCTGTTTTGTTTATATAAAAAATCGTTTGATTATCCACCTGGGTTAAGATCAGCCATTGTACCTTTTTCAAAGTCTTTGGCTATGCCGTAAGTACCGGCAGGTGCCGGGCCATCAGTAATACTTGATATAGTGATACTTGTTTCCTGACCCTGTTGAAAAGCTGTATATTGAACAGGAAAGCCACCAATTGTACTGTAATAATATGGTATTGCTGTTGATGGAACAGAAATATCATTAGTAATCCAAATATCGTAAGTCTTACCGCTTTTATTGTCCTTAGCTACTACTTTTTTGCAATTGAACCCTGAAATCTGTTTTGTTTCAGTACCCGGAGTGTAAGTGAATGTAGGGACAGCTGCCATTCCTTCCTCAATTTCTGCAGGTGTAGCAATACCGGCTTTCTTTATTGATGCAACCGGAACGTCCAATACAACGGCAAAATAGTCGTGTTTTGCAGTCGTTAAAAGTTTAACATTCGCCGGCCCAACAGTAATAAGTGTAGCTGATGAATCGGCGTTGAAGTATTGCTTAACGTCGGCAGGCTGACCGCGCATTTCGGTACTATAAGAAATAATTCCGTGTGTATAGGTTTTTTGTGCACTTGCACTTAGGGTAGTTGCTGTAAGCGCAATGCCAATGGCAACGTTAAAAAATTTGATGTTCATAAATTTAGATTTGTTAGTACAATTTAGTTTTTCTTAGTTAAAGATACAAATTTTAATTACTGCTTATTTAGATACTGAAATAATTGAATTGTTACGTTTTAATATTTTATAATCAATATTCATACTATCAGCCTGATGTTTAATTGCATTCAACTTTCGGTCTGTAAAACCGGCATCAACCAAAAGTAGATTATATTTAAAATTACTATTCAATTCTTCCAGTGTGTTTTTCTGATCTTGTGAAAGGTAAACATAGTCAACCAATAATTTATTGGTTTGTTTTTGGTTGAGGAGTGGCCTGTCTGCAATCAAGATTTTTTTATTTAAAAACTGTATATAGTTATGCTTTTTCATAAACCAGGCGATATGTACGTCCTCGTTCATTCCAATTACCCTGGTGTTATTGATCTGGCAACTATCCAGGTAGGGTTGAATAGAGTATTGATATATTTTATCCGTTGCTTTAAGATCTGTTAATACAACTGCGGCATTACCCTGTTTAAAGATAATCCCCTTATGCTTTTTGAGGTTTAGCCAGGTTATATTTTCTTTTTTGATTAACATAATATAATTTATGTTAAAAATGAGAAAAAAGAGGAAAGTAGTCCCTAAAGAGAATTGGAGCAGCCAACTTTTTTTATAATACAAAAAACAAAACAGCATGATAATAATCACATATAATAACAAATACTCCGGTGTGGTAATCCATATTTTATTAATACTGGCGTAGGGGGTATGTTCAACAATAGTTAAGCCTTTGTTCATCAAAATAATTGTTTTTTCGAGAATGAACGCTGCAGCTTTAGATAAAAAAGGGATTTGCGGAAGTAGTAAGTAAATAATGCCCGAGTACATGATTACTGCCGATGGTATAATGATAAACAAATTGCTCACCAAAAAATAAACCGGGAACTGGTGGAAATAAAAAGCACTTAACGGAAAAGTTATTACCTGGGCCGCAATAGAAACGGAACATAAGGCCCACAATTTATCGGCCCATTTATTTTTAAAAGTAAACCATTTATAAACCAGCGGCCGAAATATAATAAGGCCGGATACAGCCAGATAAGATAGCTGAAAACCAACCTCGTTTATAAGAAACGGATCGTAAATTAATAAAACAAAGGCCGAAATAGCCAATATATTTAAGGTATTAATATAGCGGCTAAAGGTTTTACCAATAATCACCATGCTAATCATTACAGATGCCCGGCAAACCGCCGGAGAAAAGCCTGAAAGCATAGCATAATACCATATTAATAAAGTGATGGTGATGGCTTTTATTAATTTACCATACTTATACCTGTCTAAAAAGCCAAATACCAAAGCAAGTAGCGCATAAATAATGGCCACATTAGCCCCCGAAACTGAAAGTACATAAACGGTACCGGTTTTTGAATAAGCCTGTAATACATCGTTAGTTAAATCGGCCTTATAGCCTAATATAATGGTTGATGCCACTGCAATGGCATCAGTATCGCGCATATTTTGCTTCAACTTTTCAACCAGGCGCTGCCGTAAACGTAACGAATAAGCTATTAAAGGGTTACCTGCATTTGAATTAACAAGTACAAATTGTTTGGGATACAGGTAGGCTTGATAGAAGATATTTTGATTGGCGAGGTACTTTTTATAGTTGAACTCAGCAGGTATAAAAGGTGGCTCTATTGCATTATATTTTGCCGGGATCAATATTTCATCACCATAATAAAGCTTCCGGGCAGCGGTATCCTTTATAGCAATCAGTAATGTACCGCTTGTCGGTTTTTTGGTTCCTTTGTTAACGCCGTCTTCCACATCTGCCGTAAAACGCAGCAACCCATTTTTTAAAACAGGCTCGTTGTTGATTTTTACAAGCAGATATTGGGAATTTGTTTTACTGAAATGGTCTTTATTATTTAATTCGTTGTAATTAATAACCAGTAGCCAGCCAAAAACAAATAAGATAGCATTTATCAATATTCCGCCCAGCCAGCGGATTTTATAAAGTTTAAAACGATTGTAATTTAAGTTGAGCAGTATAAATCCTGCACTCAGGAGTGTAAATACCCAAATCAGCCAAACGATATCTATTCCTGAAAACCAATTAAGGCCGGCAATTATGCCCGTTAAAAAGGGTAGTATCAATATAACTACAGGAATTTCGCCTTTGTGATTTGCGATCATAGATAGGGTGAAGGTATCTTATTCAGAAAATAAAGATAGCTTTTAGATCAATAATTACAACTGATCGCGTACTTCTATCAGGAATTTTTTAAGATTTTCGAGCGAACTGATCACCTTGTAGTTGTCCATACTTTCGGACATGTTATTTTTAAGGTATTCTTTGGCGCCGTTAAGGGTATATCCTTTGTCGCGGATAAGATGGAAGATGATCTTCAGGTTGTCGATATCTTCAGGCGTGAAGTAACGGTTGCCCTTTTTATTTTTCTTGGGCTGCAGTACATCAAACTCCTTTTCGTAAAACCTTATTAACGATTGATTTACATCAAACAGGATGGCAACTTCACCCATGGTGTAATACATCTTGCTGATTTCTCGTTCTTTATAAGGCATATACAAAGTTATACTTTAATTTCGAAATTTGGAATTTCGATTTCGGATTTCTTTGAAAATTTTAATAATCAGGAAAATCCTCAAATCCTATAAATCAAGGTTCAGACAAATAATTACCTTTGCAAACTATGACAGCTACACAGATACGCCAGGCTTTTTTGGATTTTTTTGCCTCTAAGGGACATGTTATCGTTCCATCGGCACCTATTGTAATTAAAAACGACCCTACACTGATGTTCACCAATGCGGGAATGAACCAGTTTAAGTCGATATTTTTGGGTGAAGAAGCGGCGAAATTTCCACGTGCGGTGGATACACAACGTTGTTTAAGGGTATCGGGCAAGCATAACGACCTGGAAGAGGTGGGTATTGACACCTATCACCATACCATGTTTGAGATGCTGGGTAACTGGAGCTTTGGCGACTACTTTAAAAAGGAAGCCATAGCCTGGAGCTGGGAACTGCTTACCGAAGTTTATAAGCTGCCAAAAGACAGGCTGTACGTTACCTATTTTGAAGGTGATGAAAAAGAAAAGCTCGAAAAAGATACTGAAGCATTAAACCTATGGAAGACATTTGTTGATGAGGCCAATATTTTACCCGGCAATAAAAAAGACAACTTTTGGGAGATGGGAGAAACAGGTCCATGCGGGCCATGTTCCGAAATTCATTATGATAGCCGCCCGGATAATGAACGCGCTTTGGTTAGCGGCGCCACCCTGGTTAATGCTGATCACGACCAGGTAATTGAGATCTGGAATCTGGTATTTATGCAATTTAACCGATTGAAAGACAAAAGTTTACAACCTCTACCTGCACAACATGTTGATACTGGTATGGGCTTTGAAAGATTGGTTAGGGTATTACAGGGAAAGACATCCAACTATGATACAGATGTTTTTCAACCGTTGATCAAGTTTATAACTATCAAATCTGATTCAAGGGTAGAATACGGTAGTAATCTGAAAGCTGATATTGCAAAACGGGTTATCGCTGATCATATACGTGCAATTGCATTCACTATTGCTGATGGGCAATTACCCGCTAGCACGGGCGCCGGATATGTGATAAGAAGAATATTAAGAAGAGCAGTAAGATATGGGTATGATCGACTCGGCTTTCAGAAACCTTTTTTATACACGTTGATTCCACTGCTTGCAAATGAGTTTAAAGACGTTTTCCCTATTGTAGAAACGCAAAAGGAATTTATTGCGAAGGTAATATTCGAGGAAGAAATGTCATTTTTTAGAACTTTGAGCTCTGGAAAGAATTTATTTTTGCAATTTATCCAAGGAACCATTTTTAAAAACGATCAGTTTTCATCAGAATATTATACACAATATGAAAAAAATATAATTCCAGGAAAATTTGCCTTTGAGTTATCTGATACTTATGGATTTCCAATTGATTTAACTGAATTAATGGCTCGTGAAGAAGGTTTTAGTGTAGATATGGAGAGTTTCAATGACGCTCTCCAAGCCCAAAAATCCCGCTCCCGTGCCGCAACCGCCATTGATACCGGCGATTGGGTAATTGTAAAAGATGACGACACCGTTGAATTTACCGGCTATGACGAAACCGAAAGCATTGCCCATGTGGTGAAATACCGCAAAGTAACGGCAAAAGGTAAAGAACAATACCAGATTGTATTGGATAAAACACCTTTCTATGCAGAAAGCGGCGGCCAGGTGGGCGACAAGGGCGAACTGGTTTTCCCGGATGGTGAAGTAATTGAGGTTACGGACACAAAAAAGGAAAACGGGCTGATTATTCATTACGTGGATAAGATCCCCGATGATGTAGAAGATGCTTTAACAGCCATTGTTGAGCCTCAGCAACGCCACAGTACCGAAAGCAACCACAGTGCCACACACTTGCTGCACGCGGCAATGAAACAGGTTTTGGGCAGCCATGTGAACCAAAAAGGTTCATTGGTGAATGCAGAATATTTAAGATTCGATTTTTCGCACTTTGCTAAGGTAACAGACGAAGAAATTGCCCAGATAGAAGCTATTGTTAACGAAAAGGTACGCGAAAACATTCCGCTTAAAGAGGAGCGTGGTGTAGCTTATCAAACTGCTATTACCAGCGGTGTAACCGCACTGTTTGGTGAAAAATACGGCGATTTTGTACGAGTAATTACTTTTGATGACCAGTTCTCTAAAGAGCTTTGCGGCGGTACGCATGTAAAAGCTACCGGGCAAATAGGCTTCTTTAAAATTATAGCCGAAAGTGCTGTTGCTGCCGGCGTACGTCGTATTGAAGCGATTACCGGTATAGCTGCTGAAAACTATATTAATGAGCAAAGCAAGCTGGTACAACAATTAAAAGAGTTGCTTAAAAATCCAAAGGATCTTTCAAAAAGTGTTGAAAGCCTGCTGGACGAAAATAACCGACTGAAAAAAGAGATCGAAAAATCGATTCTCGAAAAATCATCCGGCTTAAAAAATGAACTGGCTGAAAAAGCCGAATTGATCAACGGCATTAACTTCATCGCCCAAAAAGTTCAATTGCCCAATGCCGATGCTATCAAAAACCTTGCTTATCAGGTAAAAGACATCGTTTCAGACCTATTCCTGGTGCTGGCTGCTGATATTGACGGCAAGCCATCATTAACCGTAATGATTGCTGAAAATATTGTAAAAGATAAAAACCTGAATGCCGGAACCATTGTGCGTGAATTAGCCAAAGAAATTAAAGGTGGCGGCGGCGGTCAGCCGTTTTTTGCAACTGCGGGTGGGAGTGATGTGAGTGGTTTGGAAAAAGCGTTGGAGAAAGCGAAGATATTTGTTGGGTAGTATTTTTTTATTATTCCGTCATACCGAATTTATTTCGGCATGACGGGTGGAACTCCTGGCCCGCTTTTCTGACGGGCCTTTACGCGCATTTGGGTTGTTGAAACAATTTGCTATGACAAATAATTGCTAATATAGCGATGGTGTTTTAAACCCATCGCTATGGAAAAAGCCGCAGGAAATTTTTAAGGCGACTTTCATTGCGCATGTCTCATTCATTAGTCTGCAGATCATAAAACTCATCATGATTTGGTGTTCACATCCCCATGTATATCTACCAATAAAATAGATTAATGAATAAATTATATTATCATTAATAAACAATAACTTTATATTTGGCTTGCATTAAGGGCTATAAACCGTGGCCTAAATTTATTTTATGACAAGTGTTACACCAGGGATAAGTGACCAATATGAGTTAGTTGTAGGGTTAGAGGTACATGCTCAGCTATCCACTTTAAGTAAATCTTTTTCTTCGGACTCGGCGGCATTTGGGGCAGGCCCAAATCAACATGTAAGCCCTGTTTCTTTGGCGCATCCGGGCACTTTGCCGCGCATCAATAAAAAAATGGTTGAGTATGCTGTAAAAATGGGTATTGCCTGTAATTGCGCCATCAATTTGCACAATCACTTTGCACGTAAAAATTATTTTTATGCTGATTTGCCTAAAGGCTATCAGATTACCCAGGATCATCAGCCCATTTGTATAGGCGGTGGTGTATTGATCAGGCTGGCTGACGGGTCATCAAAAACTATTGCTATTCATCATATCCACATGGAGGATGACGCAGGGAAAAGTATGCACGATCAGCATCACGCCGATTCATTAATTGATTTGAACAGGGCAGGAGTTCCGTTAATTGAAATAGTTACGCAGCCTGATTTAAGGAGCAGTGAAGAAGCCGGCCAGTTTTTAACCGAAATACGCAAGCTGGTGCGCTATTTGGACATTTGTGATGGTAATATGGAAGAAGGCAGCTTACGCTGTGATGCTAATATCTCTGTGAGGTTAAAAGGCGCATCAAAATATGGTAACCGCTGCGAGGTGAAAAACCTTAACTCTATCCGCAATGTACAGCGTGCTATTGAGCATGAATTTTTAAGGCAGATCAGCGTTATTGAAGCAGGTGGCCATATCGACCAAAATACGTTGAACTTTAACGCGGATACAGGCGAAACTTCTGTATTGCGCTCTAAAGAAATGGCTAACGATTACCGTTATTTTCCGGAGCCTGATCTTACCCCGCTTGTATTGACCGAAGAATATGTCAATCAACTGCGCAATAGTCTGCCGGCATTGCCAAATGAATTATTTACCCGGTATACAGCTCAATTAGAACTGTCAGATTATGATGCTACGGTAATTACATCAGACAGGGATCTAGCGCTATATTTTGAGGAGCTGATTAAACACACGGGTAATTATAAATCGGCCGCTAACTTGTTAATGGGCCCGGTTAAATCCTATCTTAATGAATCAGGAATAAGCATTAGCGAACTCCCGTTAAAACCAAGTGGTTTGGCTTCGCTTATTGCGCTTATTGATAGTGGAAAAATCAATAACTCGTCCGCCACCCAAAAGTTATTTCCGGCTATGGTAAAAAATAGTGATAAAACTGCCGAAGAACTGGGCGCCGAACTGAACTTGTTTATCAGCACCGATAAAAATGATGTCGACCTATACATCCAGGCGGCTTTAGCTAAATTCCCGGATAAGGTAATTGAATATCAAAAAGGTAAAAAGGGCGTTTTGGGCTTATTTATGGGCGAGATAATGAAAAGTTCAAAAGGGAAAATCGACCCACAAAAAACTAACCAACTATTAATTAAGGAATTAGAAGCAAAATAAAGAGCAGTTAGGTGTTATTTGTGAGATATGAGAATATGGTGATAATCGATAAATTTATATTACTCACTTTTATCGTCTCAAAATCTAATCTAAATATTAGTATCAAAAAATTATAAATCTAAAATGAAAAGGAATTTAATTTCATACAGCGTTATCTTACTGTCGTTATTCATTTTTTCGTGTAAAGACAATAGCGCTTTTACCATTTCGGGAACTATAACCAATCCGGGCAGTCTTAAGAAAATTTACCTGCTAGAGGCCGATAGCACTCAAATCTCAGTAATCGACTCTACTAATTTAAGTGAAGAGGGTAAGTTTCAATTTAAACATGCAGCGCCTTATGCCAATTTATTTAAGCTGCGCCTGGGCGGAACTATTTTTGATCTTATTGCTAAAAATGGTGATGCGATTGATTTTTCAACCAGTTTAACAGATAAAACAAACGCTTACCAGATCTCAGGTTCTGACGAATCGGAAAAAATTAAGGATTTTAATAAGATCAATAATTTGTACGCCGAAAAAAGCGGTAAAATAAGTGAGGAATACCAGGAAAAAGCACAGGCAATCGGAAAAGAATCAGACTCGTTAATTAAAATTTATAAACCCATGTTTATGAAGATTATGGATGATTACAGCGCCGATGTTTTAAAATTTATTGACCAAAACAAACATTCACTGGCCGGATTTTACGCCATGACCTCGCTTGATCCGGGCAAGTACGAACCGCAGATGATTGCTTATGCCGATGCTATAAAAGACGATTTTAAAGAAAACCCTGCGGTGCAACGCTATATCAAACAAATGGCCATTGTTAAACCGGTTTCGATAGGGCATCAGGCGCCTGATTTTAGTATTACAGCCATCGACGGCAGCACTATTAAGCTTTCAGATTATAAAGGTAAATATGTTATGCTCGATTTTTGGGCATCATGGTGTGGGCCTTGCCGCCAGGAAAACCTTAATGTGGTAAAGCAATATGCAATTTACAGCAAATTAGGTCTAAATATCCTTGGGATTTCATTAGATCAGGATAAATCGAAATGGCAGGAAGCTATAAATAATGATAAACTGATCTGGAAACATGGATCGGATTTGAAAAGCTTTGAGGGGCCTACAGAGAAATTGTACCATATAGAAGCTATCCCGTCAAACTTTATTATTGACCCGAATGGTGTTATTGTTGCAAAGAACGTAACAGGGGCCGATCTTGAAGATTTTTTAAACAAAACATTTAATAAGTCTCAACAAATCGTTAAAATAAAGTAACATTTAACAATTTGTTAATATATAGTTAATCGTTTTGTTCAATTTTGCGCATACTTTTACGCAAAAATTCAACGTTGATGAGTAACTCTAACAAACAGAAAATTCTTATTGTTGATGATGAGCCGGATATTTTAGAGCTGATTGAATATAATCTGAAAAAAGAAGGCTACCAGGTGTTTTTAGCAAGAAACGGGCAGGAAGCCGTTGCTGAAGCAAAAAGATCATTACCTGACTTAATTGTGCTCGACATTATGATGCCCAAGATGGATGGCAATGAGGCTTGCCGTATAATGCGCACCATGCCCGAGTTTAAGAATACCTTTATGGTGTTTTTAACTGCAAGGAGCGAGGAGTACTCAGAAATTGCCGGTTTTAATGTTGGTGCCGATGATTACATCGCTAAACCTATTAAGCCCCGTGCACTGGTTAGCCGCATAAACGCCATTTTAAGACGTAATGCCCCTGCCGAAGACGTAGTGGATAACAAATTGGAAATTGGCGACCTGATTATTGACCGCGAAGCTTACCTGGTTTACCAAAGCGGCGTAAAGGTTGTTTTGGCCAAAAAAGAATTTGAATTACTTTATTTGCTGGCATCAAAACCGGGTAAAGTTTACACCCGCGAAGTAATCCTGAAAAATATTTGGGAAGATTCTGTAGTGGTTACAAACCGTACTATTGATGTACACATCCGCAAATTACGCGAGAAATTGGGTGATGATTGTGTGGCAACAGTAAAAGGAGTTGGCTATAAATTTGAAGCGTAAGCTAATTGTGATATAAATTAAAAGCGCCGGAGTTTACTCATGGCGCTTTTTTTATGGTTTAATATGTGTCTTTACGATCGTCATTGCGAAGAATGAAGCAATCTTTAGGCTATACAGATCAGGGAGTAAAAGCTTTGTGTTAAGGGAAAAGCATTCCGCTCCGTTGATTGTCCTACGTAGAGATCACTTCGTTCCTCGTGATGACGTTTGGTTTTATTTTCTTTATTTACTTAGCGGCTGCTGCTGTTTTAACAGTTGCAGGTTTTACTTTAGCCTTCACCGCTGCAACTTCCTTTTTCGTTTTTGCGGCAATAGCTTTTGCCTTTGTTTCGGTTTTAGCTTTTGCATTAGCAGCGGCAGTTTTTGTTTTGGTAGCTGCTGTGTGCGCTTTATCGGCCACTTCGTGTTTAACTGCTACAACTTTTCTTTTAGCAGCTGGCTTTTTGGCGGTTACCTTTTCTTTTAAATCATCGTATTTATCTTCGACAGCTTCTTTAAGGTCTTCGGCTTTATCTTTGGTTCCGTCCCAAAATTCTTCAATCGTTTCTTTAACCTTTTCGAAAAATCCCTTTTCTTCAGGCTGGGTTGATTTTGTACTCATGGTATTTTTGATAGTTAAATGTTTTATGTAATCATGTTTACAAATAGTGTTCCATTGCAGGTTGCCTTATAAAACATCCAGTAAACTACCTGAACTGTGTATATTAAAACAGGCAAATACAGCAATTATGCTAATTTTAAGCTTTTACTAAAGGCGTATCTTTTATCTGTATTAATAACCGTATTTTTGCCGGCTATTGTTATTTTATGAAATTTCCAAAATTTGCCGACCTGATTTTATTTGAAGATGATGATATTATAGTGGTTAACAAGCCGCCATTTATCAGTTCGTTAGATGAGCGCGAGGGCGGTGATATTAATATGCTGCGTTTAGCGAAAGGATATTCGGAAGACGCGCAGATATGCCACCGGCTGGATAAAGAGACATCAGGGGCCTTAATTGTAGCCAAAAACCCCGAAGCTTACCGTACTGTATCTATGCAGTTTGAAAAACGACAGGTAAAAAAGGTTTACCATGCCATTATTGACGGTACTCACGTTTTTGATAACCTGTTAATTGATTTACCTATATTAAACGTAGGCAAAGGCAATGTGACCATTAGCCGGCAGGACGGTAAAAGGGCCGAAACCTGGTTTCAATCGTTAAAATACTTTAAACATTATACTTTGGTGGAGTGTCGTCCGGTAACGGGCCGTATGCACCAGATCCGTATTCACCTGGCCACCCAACGTGCATCCATCGCCGGGGATGAGATGTATAAAGGCCTGCCCGTATTTCTATCCAAATTAAAACGCAAATACGTTTTAGGAAAAGACCAGGAGGAGCAACCCATCATGAAACGCTTTGCCCTGCATGCCTACGAAGTAACTTTTAAACTGGTAAACGGTGAACCTGTTACTATTCATGCGCCTTATCCCAAAGATTTTGAAACGTTATTAAAATTGCTGGAGAAGTTTGATAGCTAGAGATATCAAGTAAAATCAGCCTGATTTTCTCCATTAAAACAAAAATGATCAAACATATAATTTGGTCATTTTCAATATCTAATACAGATTACTTCAAGTGTTCACGGTGTTCATGCCGTTCGTGCGCTCAAAAATGAACACTATGATTATTAGGTAGTATAACCCAGAATTTTTAATACCTGTTTACTGTTTTGCTCTTCGCCAAAAACTTCAAAGTTGAAAGTCTCATCCCTGTTTCTGCGGATAATAACATGCTTTGGTGAAGGCAGCAAGCAATGGTGAATACCACCATAACCGCTTAATACTTCCTGGTAAGCGCCTGTATTAAAGAAACCTAAATACTGTACTTTACGGGTCTTTGGCATAAACACACTGTTCATGTGGGCTTCCTGGTTATAATAATCCTGCCCGTCGCAAGTAATACCGCCAAGGTTAACGCGCTCATATTCCGAATCCCAATTGTTTATAGGCAATAGGATATATTTTTGATTTAACGCCCAAACATCAGGCAGGTTGGTGATAAATGAACCATCCAGCATCAGCCATCTTTCGCGGTCGTTCTGTTGTTTGCGACCCAATACTTTATATAATATGCCTGACGCTTCGGCCACCGTATATTTACCGAATTCGGTAATAATATCGGGTTCTTCCGTATCATTATCAGCGCAGATTTCTTTTATACGACTCACAATTTCGTTGATCATGTATTCATAATCAAAATCAAAAACCAGTGAGTCTTTAAAAGGCATACCACCACCAATATCCAGCGTATCCAGATGCGGGTTGATCTTTTTGAATTTGCAATAAAGGGTTACATATTTCTCCAACTCATTCCAGTAATATGGCGTATCCGAAATGCCGGAATTGATAAAGAAATGCAGCAGCTTTACCCTGAAGTTAGGGTTGGTTTCGATCTTATTATAATAAAAATCTATAATGTCTTCTAACCTCACGCCTAAACGGGAGGTATAGAACTGGGAATCAGGCTGCTCCTCCGCCGCTATACGGATGCCGAGATTACATGGCGTATCCATCTCGATCTCGTCGTCGTAAAGGTTAAACTCTTCCTTGTTGTCCAATACAGGGATGATGTTTTTAAAACCATCATGCAGCATATCGATGATGTACTGCTTGTACTGAAAAGTTTTGAAACCGTTACAGATTACGGTTACATCTTTGGTTACGGCACCCTTTTTTTCCAGGGCATCAATCATCGGCATATCAAATGCTGATGAAGTTTCCAGGTGGATCTCATTTTTAAGCGCTTCTTCAACAATATGCTTAAAATGCGAGCTCTTGGTGCAATAACAATATTTATAGCTGCCGCGATAGTTATTCTTTATAATCGCCTGCTGAAACAGCAGTTTGGCTTGTTGTATTTTTTTTGAAATAATTGGCAGATAGGTAAAGCGCAGGGGAGTTCCGTACGTTTCTATCATCTCCATTAAATTGAGGTCATGAAAGTATAATTCATCCTCAATGATCTCAAAACCTTCTTGTGGAAAACCTACACTCAGGTCAAGAAATTCTTCGTAACTCTGCATCCTTTAAATTTTTGGCAAAAATGTAATTTTTAAATCAATTAATGTGCTAATATGACACAATTTTTATAGTTGAAAAGTAATTTATTTATTATGGTACATAGTTGATGGTTAACAGTTCATAGTCTTTTGTTTATCAATATGTTTTAATCACCCATGAACTATGAGCTATCAGCTATTTCCCAACAGGTAAATGCACTTCGGCCATCATACAACGTGCGCTGCCGCCGCCAATACTTTCAATGGTATTAATATCCGCATAAACCAGCTTCCCAAACCTTTCCAACGCTCCTTTTTGGGAAGCTGTTAAAGCCTGATAAGCATTCTGCGACATAACAACTAAACTCTGGCCCGCTTTGTTTTTAACTTCCAGCATATTGCCGGCAAAACGATTCATTTGTTCAAAAGAAATTTCGACAATTTCCTTTTGGGTTGACAAAAGTGATTCTTTAACTACCGTCTTTTCGTGCGGATTTGGAATACTATCCATACAGATTACTGCAAACTTACTTCCGAGGCACATCAGCACATTAGTATGGTAAATAGCCTTACCATGCTCATCAACTGCATCAAAAACTACTGGTTGATAGCCGGCCTGCTCACAAAACAAGCCCAAAACTTCCTTGTCCGTTCTTGGTGAAATACAGGCATAGGCAATTTTATTTTCACGATCAAGCACCATACTGCCGGTACCTTCTAAAAATTTGCTTTCATTTTCAAAACGACTCAAATCGATAATATGCTTAACCGCGAATTCATCTTCCAGTTGGGCTATTATATCTTCCCGGCGCTCCAATCTGCGGTTTTCTGCCTGCATCGGGTATAAAAAAATACCGCCATCTGCATGAAATGACACCCAATTGTTTGGGAAGATAGAATCGGGTGTATGTGGTTCAGCAGTATCATCAATTACAGTTACTTCAACACCATTGGTACGAAGTATATTTACCATACCGTCAAACTCTAATTGAGCCTGCTCGTTAGCGTCATTGTTAGCAGCATCGCGGTTTTGAAATGCATTACTGCCAGCCGTTTCTTCATTAAACCCGAAATTAACCGGGCGGATCATTAATATATGGGAAGTGGATTGGTTGTTTGTCATTGGGCCATTAGTCATTTTTTTGTCTGAATCAGAATTTTCAGAATTTGAGAATTTTCAGAATTTCAAATGCGCTATTAATTCTGTTCATTTAAAAATTCTGTAAATTCTGCTTCTGACAACTATAAAACCTTATCTCTTAAAAGTGGCATACTCATACAATGGAAGCCTCCGCGTGCCCTTGATAATTCAGATGATGGCATCAAGATCAGGGTATCTTTCATTGTTTGCGGGTCAATCTCATCGTTTTCAATTTTCTGCAATAGATCGCTAACTTTTATCACTTTAAATCCCTTTTGTTTAAAGGCTTCAACTGTTTTGTCATTGCGATCATATCCTAAAACAACACCTTCTTTAATTGCCAGTAAGTTGCAAGAGTCGGTCCATTGTTCGCGTGCATCAAAAGGGAAGGTATTATTGCCCGAGTAGATAAATTCAGTTTCGGCCTCACTTTTTAGGTCCTTTTCGCTAACGTTTCTTAGCAAGTCTTCAATGCAGTCAAATGTCCGGGGCTTTTTATCTTTTGTAAACTGCACTATTTCCGGCCGGTCCTTGTTTTTCTTTTCAGCAAACCAGGCGGCAGGCTCTTCATCTTCGATGTGATCTTCCGTAATAGCTAATGAACGCAGCAGCACCCACATGTTTCGTTTTACCTGGGTAAAAACGGTATCAATATGCATGTAGTCGCGCTTATGGGGTATTTTAACAATGGTTACCTTTTCCACTACGTTATTGGCAAATAATAGCTTTATCGCCTCATTGGCGCCGCTTACAGAAGTACGCTCACTGCAACCTATTATTAAATGCTGCGGACTTACCATCATCACGTCGCCACCTTCTAAAGTGGTTTTCTCCTCGTTATCTTCTCCCGGCCTTAAAAAATGCTGAACAGTTTCCGGTATCTCCAGTATGTTATTGCGATACGCTGCAAATAAGGGGTGGTTAAAAAAGATATATCTAACCAGTAAAGTCTCCCTTGATCTTGCTTTTTTTGCCGGCTTATTCAGCAGCATGAAGTTATTGATGGCTATCCCTATATCTCTCGAAAAAATCAGGTTAGGAATAGGCGCAAAAATCATTTCATTTTCGTTCAATGAGCCCGAAATAATGATTTTGGCTAGTTCAACAGGCGGTGTATCAATCAATTTTAACTGCAGCCGGTAGTTGCAGCTTTCAATGGCACAAACTGATGCAACCAGTTTTTTTCGAATATCGGCCTCCTGCAAAATATCTTCCAGCAATGTCTGGATTTCAATCACCTTGTCAGAGGCATGAAAATTCTTATTATCGGGTTTAAAAAATGAGCGCCTATCTTCTTTTGAATCGATTTTTTTTAGTTTACCTTTTATCTTATCAGGGTCCAAAAAATACATCAACAGTTTAACGTAGTAATCGTATTCATTTTTACGCATGGTGTCCAGGTGCACAATATCTTCAAAAAGCCAATCCTGGGCTTTTGAAGGCACTACTTTACCCAGGCCATTGTCAGGACTGTGGATTAATAAAGCACGAAGATTACCAATTTCAGAAGTTACATCTAATTTAAAATCGCTATTGCTTAGTATCATAAATGGTTTGTAGATCGGGGCAAAGATAATGAATTAGTGATTAGAGATAGCTGTGTAACCGCAAAGTCAAAGTCCGGTAGGTATAAAGGCTTTTAAATTGTTTAAATGAACTTTTAACGGCTGCAACTATACTCAATCTCCAAATTTGAACTTAAATGATTATTTTTGCAGGATGAATTTTATAATAAAAACTACCCTTAAAGCAGTTAAACATTTATATAATACGGACATTTCTGAAGCAGATGTAAATCTGCAGGAAACCCGTAAAGAATTTGAGGGTCAGGTTACTATTGTTACTTTTCCGTTTACCAAATTTTCGAAAAAATCGCCGGAGCAAACCGGAACTGAAATAGGCGCTTTTTTACAGGATGAATTAGAGGAAATATCCGGATTTAATGTAGTTAAAGGGTTTTTAAATATTTCCTTGTCTGATGATTACTGGATAAATAAATTATACACAGAGGTTTTGCCGGATAGTTTTGCAGTTATTGAGCCTAATGGTAAAAAGGTGATGGTTGAATATTCTTCGCCCAATACTAACAAACCTTTGCATTTGGGGCATGTACGTAATAATTTATTGGGTTTTTCGGTTGCTGAAATTTTAGCCGCAGCAGGGTATGAGGTGATAAAGACCAATTTGGTGAATGACCGGGGCATACATATCTGCAAATCAATGCTGGCCTGGCAAAAGTTTGGTGAGGGCGAAACACCCGCTTCGTCTGGCTTAAAAGGCGACCATTTGGTAGGTAAGTATTATGTAATATTTGACAGAGAATACAAAAAACAGCAAGAGGAATTAAGATCTGCCGGGCAATCAGAAGAAGAAGCCAAGAAAAATGCGCCATTAATTAAAGAAGCCCAGGAAATGCTTCAAAAATGGGAGGCAGGTAATGAGGCTGTGATCTCGCTTTGGAAAACTATGAACGGCTGGGTTTATACCGGTTTTGCCGAAACCTATAAAAAATTGGGTGTTAATTTTGATAAATTCTATTACGAATCTGAAACATACCTGTTAGGTAAAGACATTATTGAAGAGGGCCTTGAAAAAGGAGTGTTTTATAGAAAGGATGATAACTCGGTTTGGATTGATCTTACAGCAGACGGATTAGACGAGAAACTCGTTCTCCGTTCTGATGGTACATCTGTTTATATGACTCAGGATATGGGCACCGCCCAACTGAAATATAACGACTATCATATGGATAAATCCATTTATGTGGTAGGAAATGAACAAGATTATCATTTTAAGGTGCTGTTTACCATACTAAAAAGATTAGGTAAAGAAGGGGCAGATGGTTTATTCCATTTGTCATACGGAATGGTTGATTTACCGTCGGGCAAAATGAAATCGCGTGAAGGAACGGTTGTTGATGCTGATGATTTGATGAATGAGATGGAGCAGACCGCCAAGGAACAAACCGAAGCAATGGGTAAGGTTGAGGATTTTACCAGTGATGAAAAACTGCAACTATACCACACTATTGGTATGGGTGCTTTGAAATATTTTTTACTTAAAGTTGATCCGAAAAAGCGTTTACTGTTTGACCCGAATGAATCTGTAGATTTTCAGGGGCATACCGGGCCTTTTATTCAATATACGCATGCCCGTATCAGGTCTGTTTTAAACAGGGCCAATATTATTGAAGGGCATAATTCCTATTCAAACTTAGCAGCCGAAGAAAGGGATCTCATTGTTATTTTAACGCAATTCCCCGATGTTATTAAAAGTGCTGCCGAAGCCTATAGTCCCGCTGTGATAGCCAACTATGTATACGAAGTTGCCAAAATCTATAATAAGTTTTATCACGAAAAATCTATTTTACAGGCTGAAGATGAATCATCCAAACAGTTCAGGTTACGTTTGTCAGCGGCCTCTGGAAAAGTGATTAACAAAGGAATGAAATTATTGGGTATTGAAGTGCCTGAAAGGATGTAACCAACTATAGATAGCAGTTTTTAGTTGGGTTTTGCACAACCAAAAACTGCTAAAATCAATTGAGTTTTACTTCCAGTGCCCCTGGTGCCACCGGTAGCCGTGGTTGGTATGCTCCCATGAACCTCTTACATAGTTATGTCCCTGCCTTGGCTTATCCCAATGCCCGCGGGAATATTCGTAATGACCTCCGTTCCATGCCCATTCGCCATTAATCCAAACGGCACCGTCATAAGGTGGCGCAGGCCTTTCATAAACGGGCTCAACGGGTTGTTCTGCGACGTAATAACTTCCGGCACATGATGCCAGAAACAAGGATATTGCCAGGGTAAGCATTAATCCTAATTTTGATATTGTTTTCATTTGTGAATGTATTTGTTAGGTATTATGACAAACAACATCAAAAAAAGTTTAGATTTTTATCCTGATAATTACCGCGTTAGCTATTTTTTGTAAACTTTTCGGCAACAATAAAATCTTTGCTCCCTACTGTATATTTATAAAATCCACTTCCTGATTTCACACCCGTATGGCCGGCCATAACCATATTAACAAGTAACGGACACGGTGCATATTTTTGATTACCAAAACCGTTATACAACACGTTTAAGATAGCCAGGCATACATCAAGCCCAATAAAATCGGCTAATTGTAACGGGCCCATAGGGTGTGCCATTCCCAATTTCATTACGGTATCTATTTCTTCAACTCCGGCAACGCCTTCATACAATGTATAAATAGCTTCATTTATCATGGGCATTAAAATGCGGTTGGCCACAAAACCCGGATAGTCATTAACTTCAACCGGAACTTTGTTCAACTTTCCGGAAAGCTCCATAATAGTATCGGTAACCGCATCAGTTGTTGCATATCCCCGTATTACCTCAACCAGTTTCATCACCGGAACCGGGTTCATAAAATGCATACCAATTACATTGCCTGGTTGCTTTGTAACCGATGCTATCTGTGTGATAGATATTGATGATGTGTTGGAAGCTAGTATTGCGTCTTCTTTACAAAATTCACTCACCTGCTTAAATAAGTTCAGTTTTATCTCCCTATTTTCTGTTGCAGCTTCAATTACCAAATCGGCATCAATAGTTGCGGCTTTCAGATCGGTAAATGTGCTGATATTGTTTAACGTATCTGCTTTGAGCTGTTCACTGATAACTTCCTTTTTTACTTGCCTGTCCAGATTGCCGGTAATGGTTTGTATTGCCCGGTTTAAGGCATCCTGATTAATATCAACCAGTGCAACTTTAAAACCATACTGCGCAAAAGTATGCGCTATGCCATTGCCCATTGTTCCAGAGCCAATAACGGTAATATTTTTCATGCTATAGTTTATATTTGGTTTTGGCGGTTAAAATTTTATATAATTTCCGGCATCAATAATGGTATTTTTATCAACGACATCATAATCCGGAATATGACCTAAAACTTCAAGCCCAGTGTAATTTACAATATATTCTTTCGAGTAAATATCTTCCGCACCGTTAAAAACAATACCTTTTATGGGTACTTCCCATTGTTTTAAAGCGAAAACTGAAAGCAAAGTGTGATTTATGCTACCCAAATAGTTTCTGGAAACCAGAATTACTTCTGCATTTAATTGTTTTATTAAATCAACTATTAAAAATTGATTGTTTAGGGGTACCATTAGTCCCCCTGCTCCTTCAATAATCAAAACATTATCAGTTTTTGGCATGATAAACTTATGGGCCTCAATCGAAACGCCGTCAATTGCAGCTGATTTATGCGGCGAAAAAGGCTGCGACAACCGGTAAGTTTCCGTATGAAAAACGGACGTTTTATTACTAATCAAATCTGCCACCGTTAGGGTATCACTTGTTTCTAAATCGCCTGATTGAATAGGTTTCCAGTAGTCAGCTTTCAATTTTTCAACAATTATGGCTGATACTATTGTTTTACCTATTCCAGTTCCAATTCCTGTAATAAATATAGGCTTGTCAGTCATTTATAAATCTATTTATATTTTCTGTTAATGAAATTATCTCACTTTCCGTATTAAAAGCGTGCAGGCAAATTCTAAGCCTTTCGCCGCCAACAGGTACGGTAGGGCTTAATATCGCTCTTACGTCAAAACCACACTGCTGTAGTTCTGAGGCAAGCGCTGTGGCTCTTTCATTACTATTCAATACCAGGCATTGAATAGCGCTGTCACTACCTATCAGCGAACTCTTCACACATTGCCCAATCTGTTGTTTAAAAAGGGCAATGTTACTTTTAAGCACAGCTATTTCATTGTCGGCATTAGCCAGCAGTTTATAAGCCATTTTTATAGATGCAAAATGGTGTAGGGTGGGTGCGGTAGTATAAATAAAAGATCGTGCAAAATTTATTAAGTAATTTCTTAGCAAATTACTACCAATTACAGCGGCTCCATGGCATCCAAGGGCCTTGCCAAAAGTAACAATCCGGGCAAATATCCGGGTATTCGTTGTCTCGTCTATTAATCCATATTTATGTAAGCCAACTGCGTGAGCTTCATCTACAATTAGTGCCGCATTATACTTCTCAGTTATATTTAATATACTAGCAACAGGAGGGGTATCACCATCCATCGAGTAAACACTTTCAATAACGACGTAGCAATTTCCTCTGGCTTGTTTTAATTTGTCTTCCAAACTACGCAAATCGTTATGTTTAAAGGTATAACGATTTGCATAGCTTAACCTTGCCCCGTCAATAATAGACGCGTGTATCAGTTCATCCGTTATAATGGTGTCGCCACGTTGTGGCAGGGAAGAAAACAGCCCCAAATTAGCATCATAGCCCGAATTAAATATTAAACAGGCTTCACAATTATGAATAGCGGCTATTTGTTTTTCAAGTTCTTCGATGTAAAATGAATTTCCGGTCAGCAACCTCGACCCGGTTGAACCGTTTGATATGATGTGATGAAGATTTACCTCCTCATCAATCATTGCCTTTAACAAATGGGATCTTGAAAAGCCTAAATAATCGTTGGAGCAAAAATCAATCAACGTCGATTCGCGCTTCAGGGCTCTGTAATTACCGGCACTTCGACGTTCTTCTAATTTTCTTTCGATAGATTTTTCTATAACTCCCACAGTAATGATTTGTACAAAAATAAAAAAGCGCCCGGTTTAAAGAGCGCTTTTTTATTTTTGTTTTAGCCGGGGCAATTAGTTGCCTCCACCACCGCCACCTTGTTTCATCCTGTCCATTCTTTCCTGCATTAACTTATCGTAAGCAGTAGCCTGGTCTGGAGTTAAAATGGCTTTAATTTTTGCGTTGGTATCTTTCATTAATGGCATCATACCTTGCATCATTGCATCTCTGTCGCCATTTGCAGCAGTTCTGATGCTGTCTCTTTTAGTAGATTGGGCAGTTAAAATGGCAGTGATCTTTGCTGTTTGATCATCATTTAAACTTAGCTGCATTTGCAATGCCTTTGCCTGGTCTGCAGGACTTCTTCTCATACCGCCACCTTGTGCACGGCAAAAAGCTGTAACTCCCAAAAGGAAACAGCACATCAACAAAATTTTTCTCATTGTTTTTCAGTTTTTTATTGTTAGATAAAGATAGACCCTTACGGTTTAATAACGGACATGTAACTTAATTGTTGCTCTAAAATTGGTTGACTGGGTTGATGAGGCAGGGAAATCGCTTTCTTAAATTTGCTGTCAAAATATTCATCAATTTAATGGGCGAGAATGGAGTTGGTTATAATAATTACTACTATAGCGATGGGTTTAAAACCCATCGCTATGGAAAAAGCCGCCAGAAAATTTTAAAAAACAATTTCCTGCCAACTAACCACTCACTAATTACTTTGCAAGTTAGAAATTGACCGCTGCATTTGTGCCATCATAGCGGTCAAGCTTTCGAGCGTGGGCTCGGGGGTTGGCATGGGTAAGTGAGTAGAGATATAAGCTTTTGCTTTCCATATTTCTAAAATATCTTCGCCGCTTATTTCGTAGGGCTCATAAACCGGGTTATCAGAAACTAATTTCAGTTTCTTGTTATCTTTAAATTTGTTACCAATACGCTTGTAAACAACGCCGTCACTTTTTGATATCACCACATAAGTTTCGGCTGTTTTAACATCGGCCCAATTTTCTACGTACTCGCCTATAATAATAGTACCCGATATTAGCGGAAGCATCGAATCGCCTTTTATTTCAAACGCACGGTAGGTGCCCTGTTTAAACATGGGTAAATAAAATTTAGGCAACTGAGCTACAAATTCAGGATCGGCATAGCCATTTAAATAGCCGGCGCTCGCCTTCATCGGTACCAGTTCTATGTTCTCATTATCGTCTTTATCAACAGAAATACTCAAAACTCTGAGGTTAGCCGGGTTACCTTTAGGCTTTGGCGCCCACTTTTCATCTATACTTTCGTTAATAAAGTCATCAATAGATATATCAAAAAACAATGCTATTTTTTTTAGCAGATCATATTTAGGATCAGCCCTTTCCTCCTCATAAGCCCCTACAAGTGACCTTTTTATGCCTATTTCATCTGCAAATTGCTGTTGTGTAAGGCCTTTCTTTTTACGGAGGAATTTAATATTTGAAGGAATATTTGACATAAAATTTGGAATTGCTAAAATTATTAGTATTTTTATGCTCATAAAATTAGTAATTTTTTTTCAACCAGCAAATTTTATTATTAAATGAAACGCTTTATCTATATCATCACCGACAGAAACCGTAATAACCTGCATGTAGGCCTGTGCTCAGACTTATTAAAAACGCTTGAGTTTTACCGCCAGATGCCTACATTGTTTTTCGATAACTCTAAACAGCTTAATCGCCTGGTTTATTTTGAAGAGATAAATACGGAAGAACAAGCAATGGAAAGATTTAAAATGGTGAGCACTTACACCAGGCCCCAGAAAGAAAAAATGATCAGACCCGTAAACCCTGATTGGGTAGATCTGACCATTGGATTAAATTTTGAAAACGGATTAAGGGTTAGGCCTCAACTTCGTCCTTCAATTAATTCGCAAAGAAAAGCGGTTACTTTTTGATGAATATTAAAGCGCCGGAGTTCATGCAATACCTTTTTCCACCACGATCGGCAGGGCCGTCATCAAATACGTGGCCCAAATGTAAGCCTGTGCTGCGTTCAATAACCTCGTCACGGTCCATACCGAAACTGGTGTCGCTTACTATTTCTATTTTTTTTGAATCTACAGGTTTTACAAAACTTGGCCACCCTGTACCACTGTCAAATTTATCATCTGAACTGAATAAAACCTCGCCCGTGGCTGCACTTACATAAAAACCTTTTTCGTGATTTTCGTCATAAGCATTGTGAAAAGGTGGTTCTGTTCCACTTTCAACCATAATATAATACTGATTGGCGGTAAGGATTTTTTTCCATTCAGCAGGCGTTTTACTCATTTTACGCTTTGGATTGTATTGTTTAATCTGCTGACTTTTACTCTGCTGGCAGCCAAATATCATAATAACACTTAGCAGCAGTATTGTTAAAACTGATTTTTTCATAAGTAATTTTTAAATTTTTTATTTATACAACAAAGTATTGCTGTATAATATCAATTACGTAGAAACTATTGAAACAGTTGTTTTAACTGATTTTTATATTGGCTTAATTTTAGGTATCAAAACCGCATTTACCACGTGTAACAGCCCATTGCTTTGCTGGATATCAAATTTACTGATAATACTTTCCCCGCCGTTTTCGTCAATCAAAACGATATTCCGGTTACTATCAATTTTCGCTATGAGTTTGCTACCGGCAATGGTGGTAAAAATTGCCTGCCCATTATTTGAGTTAATTTTTCGTTGAATGTCTCGAACGCTTAATCTGCCCGCAACCGCGTGATAAGTAAGTAAGTAACTTAAATCAAATTTATGAGCTGGTTTTAGCAGCGTATCCAATTGTCCGTTAGGAAGATTATCAAATGCCTGATTAGTTGGTGCAAACACTGTTATCGGTCCTTTACTTTTAAAAGTCTCTGTTAAACCTGCACTTTCTATTGCACTAGTCAACACCGAATATTCTTTTGATAGCGTAATATTTTCTATTACATCATTTGATGATATCATGGCTGCTCCATCCACAATCTTCACTTTTCCCCATTTCGCTTTTACCGTATCCATTATCGGGGCTGTAACCGCCGTTTGCTGTGCAAACAGGGCAGATCCGTTTAAAACAAGGTAAAAAATAACAAGCCATTTTTTCATGCCGCAAAACTAATATAAAAACAAACAAAAATTAATCTTTAGTTACACCTTATCGTATCAATAAAGTAAATATTTAGTCACAAACCTGTAACAAAAAAATTCATTTACAACCACTATACACTTAGTTATAAGACAATTACCAACCAGGAGTAAATCCTAAACCAAACACAGGCTTGCTAATGTCGGTACGGTTAAACGGAAAAGCCAGGTAGGGCTCCAACACAAAGGCGCCAAAAAAATTCACCCTGATTGATACACCTGCACTGGTTGCCGGCACCCGCTGGTTTTGATTATAAACCGGGCCAATTACTTGTTTACCATTAGGCCCTATTATTGGGTTGCCATTCGAGTCAACTTCTGGAGCCGAACCAATTACATCTGGGCCCGATTGAAACTTAATTTGATCCCCGGCATTCCAGGCTAAGCCTGCATCGAAAAATACGTTCAAATCAGTGAATAAAAATTTCGATTTAAATTGTGATAGCCGCTCCGGTCCGGTGAGTGGAAAGCGTATTTCAAAATTTGCTACTGCAATGCGGTTGCCTGATAGTTGATCAATAGTAAATCCATTGGTAGGGATTTTCCCTGTACTGCTATAAAATGTTTGTGCCTCATACCCTCTGATTAAAAACGGATAACCCACATATTCCTGATACAAATTCCCGGTATTTCCAAAACGGCCATATCCATATAAACGGAAAGCAAAAGTAAATGGCTCAACACGTAAATATTCGCGCAGATCAATGGTAGGTGCAAAAAACTGATAGGTACCAAAATCATATTCGGCCTGCAAACGATAGCGATAACCGCTTAACGGCGCGGTTACTCCAAAAAAAGAATTATCGCCAACCAAGGCGGTGTTTACGTTATAAAGCGTAAACGGTGTTAAAATGACGCCATTGTTGGTGGTTTGGGCATTATATGTTGAATTAGGGATATGTGTATGCGTATAATTCAACTCATTTCCAAGTGTATCATAAGTAGTTGTATACCGATCAACTCTGTAATAATAATGTGCGGCACCGGTACCAAACTCAACCCTGGTCTTTTTTGTAATAGGATACGAAGTAAACAACGAAAGCTGATCCTGGAAAATACGGATCAAATCAAAATTTTCATTTATAGCCGGAGCATTTTGGTAAGTTGTTGATACGGTACTATAATTCGCCGTTTGAAACGGGATGTGCGATATGCTTACCCCAAAATTCCATCGCCCTTGCTGATTAATATAAGTAAACTGCCCGCCAAAATCATAAACTTCTCCATTCACCGCTAAACCAGCATAAATCTGATTTCTACCTAAAATATCACTAAAAACACCCTGTACACCGCTCGATAAACCAGTACCAAACTGACTTACTGTAGCACCGACGCCGCTGCTTGCCAAATAATCCATTTTAAACAATGGTTTATAAGGAATCGTTTTTATGGAGTCAGCAGCAATTTTTGGATAGGCGAGGTAGTTGTTTAAATTGGAGTTTATCAGGTCGACACCTACTGAACGCGCGGGTGGTAAAGTACCCGCACTGAAATTTGTTTCTTGTCCGTCTATAATGGTCGGTTTAAAATCGGATGTTTTTGCATTATAGAGCGCATATTTTTGAGCACGGTAATAAGAATATACTATATCGTTATAATTTGAAATGCTTAAAGCAGGGGAGTACTCTGTAATGCCGCAAATACCTGTAAACAAATTTGTCATTTGTTCAACTTTTCCTGTTGCGGGGGTATAGCGATACATGTTTCTGAATCCGTCTTTATTTGATAAAAAATAAATTTGTGAACCATCCGATGAGTATTGGGGATTTAAATTATTTGCTCCGTTAAATAATTTAATATCTGTTATTTTACCGCTTGCAATATCTAACTCCTCTAAATTAAAGGTGATATCTTGCGATACTGATTGATCGTAGGTTGTTCTATCGCTTGAAAAAACAATCTTTTTCCCATCTCTAGAAAAGCTTGGTTGATAATCAGAATATTTGTCGTTGGTAAGTTGCTTAACATCTTTAGTATCGAAACGATATAAATACAAATCACCCTGACCTTCGGCCAAACCCTGAAAAACGATACTTTTTCCATCGGGCGACCACGATAGATTGCTGAATTGTTCTGCTTTACCCATGGAAACGTCGTCAACAATCGTCCCGGAAGCAACATCAACCACCAGCATTCTGTTTCGTCCTTTATTAAAGACGCTGAATGCAAAACGCCTGCTATCCGGCGACCAGGCGCCTGCCGATTCTATAAAGTTAAACTCATCAATATGCGTGTTGGATATTTTGCTGGTAAGCTTTCGGATGATTTTTCCGGTTTGAGCATTCGCGAGAAAAAGATCAATAGTAAACAGCTTTTTTTCTGATAAAAATGCCAGGTACGTTCCATCGGGACTTATAGCTGGGGCAACATTCATTTTACCTGAATTGTGTTCGTCTATTATTCTGTGTCCTACCGGAATTTGTAACGTATCCTTTAAGTAAGGCTTATAAGTAGCCTCGATTGCGCTTTTCCATAAGTCCGACAAGGCTTTGTCGTCGTATCCAAAAGTATGTTTTATACCATTCCCTAATCCAAAGTGGGCTACATTTTTAAAAAAAGGCACAATCACCGTATCTCCGTAAGTTGATCCGATAAACGACCAAAAAGCTTCACCATAACGATACGGGAAATATTTATTGGTTTCGGTAAGATCTTTTACTGTTGGGATATCGTGATTAAGATAAGCATCCCGCATCCACATAGCAGTATAAGTATCTTTTTTACCTAACGAAAGGTATTCGGCCATACCTTCAATCATCCATAAAGGCAAATTGTTAATATTTTCAAAGTTCGATGAATCTTTTCCCAACAGCAGATGATATTGAAAAGCATGCACTAATTCGTGCCCTATAACATGCCTTGTCATTTGATTGGTTTCCATTACAGGCATAACCACTCTGTTCTTTAACCCTTCGGTTATACCTCCAGTACCAACATCAATATCGCCATCAATTGCCGTGGTTTGCTGAAAATCGGGGTGATTGGCATATAAAATAATTGGATTAGGCTTTTTAAAAGTATCTCTGAAAACCTGTTGATGAAGTGTATACCAAAGCTCGCTTTCCTGTGCAAAGCGTTTAATCATACTATCGTTTTGCAGATAATAATAGATCTGGAAATGTGGGGTTCTATAAACCTTGAACTTAAGTTTTTTATAGCGCACTTTATTTTGGCCAAAATACTGGGCTTTAGCCTGCATACTTACCAGCATTGCACAAATAACACAAATTAAAACAGCGAAATATTTTTTTGCCTTAATTAAATCAGGGTGGTGTTTCTTCATACAGTGATAAATAGATGAAGGTAAATTTAAACAAAAGTTAGTAAGATTAAATTGGGTTGATTAAGTAAATCATTCATTTATCAAAAATTAACAATAATGAGGCATTTACTTAATCAACCCTTAACTCATTAACGGTTTTGCTGGTTGTTATCAGGTGCCGGTTCCTGATCGGGCTTACTTTGTTCAGTTTTAGTAGTATCAATTGGCCTGAACAAACTATCTGTGTCTGCAGAGTCAACCGCTAAATGTGGCGAAGGACAATCATATTTCTTGGTAATTTTAGTCCATGGTTTTGGGAATAGCCCATAGGTATAACCCGATTTTGGGTCAGCGTAAACCTTTTGCATAAATGCACCGAAAATGGGAAGGGCGGTATGTGAACCCTCGCCGGTTTCTGATGTGGTAAAATGCACACTTCTGTCATCGGCACCAACCCATACACCGGTCACTAAATCTTTTGTAATACCCATATACCATCCGTCAACATATCCTGTTGATGTACCGGTTTTACCACCTATCTGGTTGTCTTTTTTCCATAAGCCCGGGTATTCCCACAAAGCCTGTGAGGTACCACCCGGTTCTTCCATGCCACCGCGAAACATATACAGCATTAGCCAGGCGGTTTCTTCACTTAATACTTTTTCCGATTTAAGTGCAAACTCGTCCAATACATTGCCTTGCTGATCGGTGATTTTTGTAACCAATAAAGGATCAATTTTTACCCCTTTATTTAAGAAAGTACTGTATGCGCGAACCATTTCATAGACAGAGACATCATTAGAGCCTAAAGAAACCGAAGGAACCGATTTCAGCGGACTTTCAATTCCACATTTATGAGCATATTCAACTACTTTATCCCAGCCAACTTTTTCTGTCACCTGTGCCGTAATAGAGTTAACAGATTTACCCATAGCCCAACGCAATGACATTTGCAGATAAGAAAATTTGAAGTCGGCATTTTTGGGCTCCCAGACCTGCTGCTTACCCTCATCTGTATATTTAATAGATACCGGCTGATCAGTAAACACGTCGCATGGGCTGTAGCCGTTATCAATAGCTGTTAAATAAGCAAAGGGCTTAAATGTAGAACCGGCCTGTCTTCTGGATTGATTTACGTGATCGTAATTGAAATATTTATGGTCAATACCACCAATCCAAACTTTTATCTTTCCGGTGGTTGGCTCTATGGTCATCATACCGGTATTTAAAATACGGGTATAGTATTTTATCGAATCAACGCTGGAAAAAGTGGTATCTTTTTCACCATTCCAGGTAAATACCGTCATCCGTTTAGGTTTCTCAAAATATTGATTGATGAGCGTGGTATTGTTATTGTATTTTTTTTGAAGCAACTGGTAAATAGGCAAACGCTCTTCGGCTTTTAATACAAAATCCGTTATTTCATTGCCATTCAAATCTCTCCATGGGTTTTTCTTACCCCAAAGATCATCAAAACGCCTTTGAAGCATCTTCATTTTTTCGGCTACGGCTTCTTCTGCATATTGCTGCAAACGCGGATCGATAGTTGTATAAATCTTTAACCCATCCTGGTAAAGGTCATAATCGTTATCGTGGCACCATTTTTTAAGCCATCTTTCAACAGCCTGCCGCAAATACGAATCGCCCTGACCTTCGTTATCAACATAACTTAAATCAAGCGTCATTGGTTTTTTAATATTGACGTCGTAATCATCTTTTTTCAAGAAATTATACTTCAACATTTGCCCTAAAACAGTATTTCTACGTTCTAAGGAACGTTCTGGATTGTTTATAGGATTATAGGTTGATGTGGCTTTTAACATACCCACCAATGTTGCGGCTTGTGCCGGGTCAACAGCATCGGGTGCCTTATTGAAAATTTTTAGCGAGGCCGTTTTTATACCGAAAGTATTGTTACCAAATGGCACCGTGTTTAAATACAGCGTAAGGATCTGCTGCTTGTTATAAACATGTTCAATTTTGAAAGCCGTAAGCCACTCTTTGCATTTATAAACAATGGTTTTTATTACGGGTACATGCTTCAATATCCCCTGCGATTTCTTTTTACGGGTTTCGAACAGGTTTTTAGCTAATTGCTGGGTAATGGTACTGCCGCCACGTTTATCGCCTTTGGCTGTGGATAAAATGCTGGTAAAAAATGAATAAAAATCGACGCCATGATGTTTGTAGAACCGCACGTCTTCAGTAGCCACCAAGGCGTTGATGATATTGGGCGATATATTTTTAAATTCAACAGGCGAACGGTTTTCTCTGTAATAGCGGCCAATGAGCGTACCATCGGCATAATAAACTTCTGAGGCCAGTGACAATGTTGGGGTTTTAATATCCTGCATATCAGGAGAATAACCAAAAAGCCAAAGGAAATTTAATTCAATTGAACAGAAAAAAATGATAACAAAGTAAATAAAGATGACGAAATATCTTAGAAATCGGTTTTTTATACGTCTGAACATGGGGTAAAGATGTAAAATTATGGCTCTAAATCATAGCCAGATTAACAAAAATTAACAACGTAATTTTAATGGGTAAATTTTAAGTTAACTTAGTATAAATCATTTTTGTTCTATGAAAAACATAATTAATGAATTTAAAATAACAAATGGCAAAAATTTTTCACTTAAAGATTTTAATACTGCCTACACTGCCGATTTAAAAAAAGAAGATATAGAAGGTGAATTAAAGGACCTGATAAAGCAAACAGCGGAACTTCAATCAGCTTTGTACGCAGATGACCGCTATGCGTTACTGATTATTTTTCAGGCTATGGATGCCGCGGGAAAAGACGGTGCAATTGCGCACACCTTATCGGGTTTGAATCCCCAGGGGTGCGAAGTGTACAGTTTTAAACAACCCAGTGCAGAAGAACTTGATCATGATTTTTTATGGCGACATTATAAAGCCTTGCCCGAATTTGGCAGGATAGGGGTACACAACCGATCTCATTATGAAAATGTACTGATAACAAAAGTTCATCCTGAGTTATTGCTAAAGGAAAAGCTCCCGGGAATTAATTCGGTTAAAGATGTAAAAAAGAAATTTTGGGAGCACCGTTATGAAAGCATCAGAAACTTTGAAAAACACCTTACCGAAAACGGCACAGTCATTATCAAGTTTTTTCTTCACTTGTCAAAAGATGAGCAAAAAGAACGTTTTCTGGAACGGATAGACGATCCGGAAAAAAACTGGAAATTTTCGGCGGCAGATATTTATGAGCGGGAGTTTTGGGATGATTATATGGATGCTTACCAGGAAGCTATTTGTGAAACATCAACTGAAAAATGCCCCTGGTATGTGCTCCCGGCAGATAAAAAGTGGTTTACGCGGATCGCTATATCCAATATTATTTTAGAAACCTTAAAAGGTTTGGATTTAGCCTATCCTGTTTTGCCAAAAGAAGAGAAGGAAAAACTTGAAGATGCTAAAAAGTTGTTATTAAAACACTAATAAAACTTCAAGTTCCAGGGAAATCGCTTTTAAACTCAATGATAATTAGGGGGCACCTACGGAGCCATTTTTATATTCATTTATGCTATAAACAGGTGACTCCGCCGGAGTCCTTGATTGAAACCCACAATAGTTCCAGCGGAACTACCTGTTTATAGGATATAAGATGATGTTTTAACGGCGCCATCGGAGCCTCCTGTTTTTTAAAAGCAATTTCGCTGCTTCAAGCCCTTATTTAACTTACAAGTCAATCGCTTTTCCCTGTTCGGGAAATATGAGGTTTAAATGCAAAGAGTTCTCGGCCTTTAATTGCATTTTTATTTTTTCGATGTCTGCCTGTGGAGGCTTAACATGGGTGATAACAATATTAAATCCTTTTAATTCATTATGGCCGGTCAGACTTGCCAGGTCGTTCATTTCTGCCATTAACCAATGCGGGGTAAGGTGGCCAAAGAGGTTCTTATCCGGCTGTTCGTTAGGGAACGATGTTTCAATCATTATGGCTTTGAGCTTTTTGCTTTTTATCAATGGAGCAACAGCTTGCCAAAGCTCATGCAGCGAATGGCTACGTTCCACTTCATCGGGTCCGGTATCGCCTAAGTATAAAATATAGGAATCATTGCTTTTAACAAGGAAAGCAGTGCTTGTTAAATTAAAATGACTTAACGGAAAAGCGGTAACCTGCATCCATGTATTTTTCACGTTGACAGGTGTATTGGGCGTTAAAATCTGATAGCTGTATTTCTTTAATGTTGGCCGCTCACCCTCATCGGCAAAGTTGGCCCAGCTATCCCAGGTAAAGTAATGTGTCTTAATGGTTTCGAGGCAACTCTTCAACCCGTAGATCGTTTTTGATGAGTCAGCAGGTGAGCAGATGATTAGTCCGGATACGTGATCCAGGTGGGCATGAGAGATAAAATATCCTTTGATATATTGCCTAAGTACCTGCTCGGCAGGGATCGAAAATACTTTGTTATTAACTGCCTTTTCAATACCATAATAAAGCGTACCTGCATCCAAACAGATATAATTATTGGTTCCGCTGGCAGCAACCATATAGGCTGATAAGTTACTTTCATCAATCCCGCCTTTAACGCCGAGCGGAACAATGCGGAAACTTTGAGAAAAAGCAGCGCCTGATAATAATGCGATATTGGTTATTGTAAGAAAAATAAAATTGCGAAACATATTTAATTAAAATTTATTGGAGGACATTAAAATTTATTCAATCACAATCTCATCTGCAAAAATATATGAAGGGCTTCCTTTACTTTCGTGCCATTCGGGGAGCGGGCCATACTGTTTTGCGATCAACTTAATATAACGGGTGCTGGTATTTAATGATGCTACAAAATCCTGCGTCTGCGCGTCTAGGTCTTTTATATCAACTTTAGTATTTACTGTGGCAGCCAGTTTATAGTTAACCCCATCGTTAGAAACCCAATATTGAACATACTGCGGAAAAACTATCCATGAGCGGGTATCCTGCAAAGCACCTAAACTAACCTGTTTTACGGGCTTAACGGCTCCCATGTCAATTATAGCAATCAGATCGTTTCCCTGGTATCCCTGCCAGTTCCCTAAACGCCAATTGGCCTTGCCGCGGATACCATTTATCAAAGTATTATCCCCCTGATCTGCGTAATTTGGCAGGTATTTATTTGCAAGCGTTAACTTAATATCGTCTCTTATTTTATTAAAAACCCCCTCGTCAACAAAACTGGTTTTATCATCCTTAACAGCGATGGCTTTTACAGTTGTATTGGTTGATATTGTTATTGGCCGGGTATACAAAGTTGAATTAACCGTAGGAGTGGAGCCATCAAGTGTATAATAAATTTTGGCCGAAGCATCAGCGTCCTTTATTTCTATATTAATAGATTGCTTAAATGTTTTTGATGGTGCAATTAGGTAAGGATTAGGCACAATAAAGTTATCCGTTATTTTAGAGGTTGGTTTTTCTAACTCCTGCACAAATAATTTATTGGGCAGCCTGCCTGTCAATACTTCAAATTCACCGCCATTAGTAATGTCATTATAGTTTAAATAGAGTTTATTGTAGGTCTTTTTATTCAGACTCATTCCCTGTAAATAAATATCACTGCGACTAACACTTTCTCCGGGGCTCAGAATGGTAAACTTCTTTCCATTTTCAAGATTGATCACTATTTTATCAAATTGGGGTACTCCAACCTGAAATTGCTGCTGACCTGGAGCTATATTATAAATCCCTAATGAGCTCATCACATACCAGGCCGACATTTGCCCGCAATCTTCATTGCCCGACAGACCATCGGGGTTGTCCCTATATTCTTCGTTTAAAATTTTATTGATATAAAACTGTGTTTTATCGGGAGAATCGGTAAAATTATAAAGATACGCCATATGATGGCTTGGCTCATTACCGTGTGCATATTGTCCAATCAATCCGGTAACATCATCCACCTGCTTGCCGTTTAATTTTGCATCAGTAGTAAATAATTCATCCAATTTAGCTTCGAACGCATCTTTACCGCCCATACTTTGAATTAAACCCTCAATATCGTGCGGAGCCAGAAACGAATATTGCCATGAATTGCCTTCGGTATAATTATTATTGATTTCGGTAGGTTCAAAAGGGGTATACCAGCCGCCGTTGGCCCTGGCCTGCATAAAGCCATTTTGGTTGTTGAAGTTGTTTTTCCAATATTGCGCGCGCTGTATAAACTCCTTATACTCATCAGGTTTATTGAGCATTTTTGCCATTTGGGCAATACACCAATCATCAAAAGCATATTCAAGCGTTTTGGAAACCGATTCCGGCTCATCATCAGATAATACCACGCCATTTTTACGATACGAATCTAAACCAAACTGGTTGCGGTTAACGGCGGCCTTCATAGCTGTAAAAGCTTCTTGAGCATCAAAATCACGTATGCCTTTTGCATAAGCATCAACTATTACCGGTATAGAATGATTGCCAACCATGCAATAGGTTTCATTTGAAGCCAGCGGCCAAATCGGCAACAGGCCACCCTGTTCATACATGGCCAGGAATGATTTTACAAAATCGGAAGTGCGTTTACGATCAATCAGGTTTAACAGAGGATCTTCTGCACGGTAAGTGTCCCATAATGAAAAAACAGTATAATAATTAAAGCCTTTGGCGATGTGTATCTTTTGATCCATACCCCGGTATTGCCCGTCAACGTCGTTATAAACATTAGGAGCCAGCATGGCATGATATAAAGCGGTATAAAAAATTGTCTTTTTAATTTTTGCGTAATCTACAAAAGCTGCTTTCTTTTCTCTTTTTTGCGAACCGAAACCAGTGCTGGGATAAGCATTGGTGTTCTGCATTGCCTGTTGGGTAGTGGCATTGGGGCCGCCACCCTCTAATTCAATTTTCGAAAGCTGATCTACCCATAAATCTTTTGCCGCCTTTTGAACCTTTTTAAAGTCGAAATCAGGCATTTCGGCGTCCAGGTTTTTTAATGCACCTTCGGTACTCACTGATGAAATACCAACTTTAGCAATTACTTCGCCGGGATTAGTGAATTGGATATACATTTTTATATTCTTTCCTTGTATTTTAGTTTGCCCGGCCTGCAATTCATCATTACTTGCTAAACCATACGTTTTAAAGGATTTTGAAAATTTAGCATAAAAGTAAACCGACTGATCAGTGGCCCATGATTTGGAACGTCTGTAACCACGTATTTCGTGATCATTTACTACTTCAATCCACGAGTCCAATACTTCGTCGCGGTGCTGCAAATCGATTATAATGTTTGCCTCAGTTGTGGTAGGAAAGTTATAACGATGCATACCAGCGCGGGCACTAGCGGTTAGTTCAACATCGATATTATATTTATCTAAATGCGTTTTATAATAGCCGGGGGTGGCAATTTCATTTTTCTTTTTAAATCCTGATTGATATTCAGTGTTTTTAAATTGAGGTTTCCCGGTTGTTGGCATAAAAAGCACATCGCAATAATCAGCGATACCGGTGCCGCTTAAATGTGTGTGCGAAAAGCCATAAACAACGGTATCTGTATAATAATAACCCGAGCAGCCATCCCAACCCGTTAAACGTGTATCAGGACTTAACTGAACCATGCCAAAAGGTACTACCGCACCCGGATAAGTATGCCCATGGCCAGCGGTACCTATAAATGGATCAACAAATGCAGTGTAGTCTTTTTTCTTTTGAGCAAATGATGTTAAAACAAAAATCAGCATAAAACCAAATGGCAGTATGCTGTGGGTCAGATATTTCATTTAAATACAAGATGTTTGAACTGCGAAAATAACTTATTTGTATGAACAGGTATTAAACAGATCAATGAATTTACTCACAATAAATAAGTGTTGTTATTGTATCGTTATACAAAAATCAGATGATGTTAAATTCATCTGCATCCTTTAAGAAAGGTAAAGTGCGACGTGTTTTCGTAACCTCATCTGCAATTACCGAAAATGTATACACATCCTCTTCATCACGTTTATAATAAACTACGTTGCCATTAGGATCAATGCAGGTAGAATCGCCAGAATGATATACTTCATTTCCGTCATATCCAATGCGGTTCAGGCCAATTACATAAGCTTGATTTTCAATTGCCCGCGCCGGAATAAGTGACCGCCAGTGAAGTGCGCGGCGTTCGGGCCAGTTGGCTACAATAAGCAATAAATCATACCCGGCATTAACATTACGCAGCCACACCGGAAAACGCAGATCGTAACATATCATTGGGCAAATTTTCCAGCCATTTAACTCTACTATTAATTTTTGTGTGCCGGCAGTGTATGTTTCGTGCTCTTTTCCCAGCGCAAAAAGGTGGCGTTTATCGTAGCATTCATAGGTGCCGTCTGGCCGCATCCAAATCAGGCGGTTGTAGAACTTTTCATTTTCTTTTATAATGATGCTGCCGGTTACAACGCAGTTATAATCCTGGGCTATTTGATGCATCCAGTGCATGGTTTTGCCGTTCATTGATTCCGCCAGTTCAGCGGCATTCATAGTAAACCCGGTATTAAACATTTCGGGCAGGACAATCAGGTTGGTTTTTTCGCGAATGTTTGATAAACGGAGGGCGATATTCTGTAGATTTTTGTCGATATTTTCCCAAAAAAGATATCCCTGAAAAAGAGTAATTTTAAGATTATCCATACTTTCTTTAGTTCCTGTTTAATAGATGCACACTTCAAGGTCTAAACCTCAATTAATGTTTTGTTATTTGAAAACGCCCTTTGGCTATTTAAATGATTCTATTAACTATTGCTGTAATACTTGCAGCAGGAATCATATTAAATTAACCATTAACTAAATTTTCAATAATCTATCAACGGCTTTATCCAGCGTTTCTTGCCTTTTGGCAAAACAAAACCTCAAAACATGGTGGTCTGTACCCTTACTATAGAACCCAGAAACGGGTATTGAAGCCACCCCAAATTCCCTTGTTAAACGTAATGCAAAATCGCTATCTTTTTCATCAGTTATATTTTTATACGTAACTGACTGAAAATAGGATCCATAACAAGGCAATAATTTAAATTTACTTTGCTCAAGTCCTTTTTTAAAATGATCGCGCTTTTGTTGGAAAAATTCAGGAAGTGCCAGGTAACTGTTTTCATTCTTTAAATACTCAGCAATGGCATACTGAATAGGAGTGTTAACGCTGAATACCAAAAACTGATGCACTTTTCTGAATTCATTCATCAAAAATGCCGGTGCCATACAGTAGCCCACTTTCCAGCCGGTTGCGTGGAATGGTTTACCAAATGATGCCACTATAAAACTGCGCTGCTGTAATTCGGGATAACGCGCCATGCTATGATGAGTTTCGCCATCATAAATAAGGTGTTCATAAACTTCGTCACTTAATATCCAAATATCCTGCGTTTTTACCAGGGCGCTTAATTCGTCAATATCTTCCTTATGCAGAATAGTAGCGGTAGGGTTATGCGGCGAATTAAGAATGATCATTTTTGTTTTATGATTAATCAATCTTTTCACCATATTCCATGAAATGCGGTAGTCAGGCGGTTCAAGCTCCAATGATTTTACAATTCCACCCATTAACTTAATAGCCGGCCCATAACAATCAAATGCCGGTTCAAAAATTATCACCTCATCATTAGGATGAATCATTGCGGTAATGGCTGTAAATATGGCTTGGGTGCCTCCGGCGGTGATGGTTATCTCAGTATCCGGATTATAAACCGCGCCGTAAAGTTTTTCTGTTTTTTTGGCTATCTGTTCCCTCAAAGCTACTACGCCTGCCATAGGCGCATACTGGTTGTGACCTTTTTTCATGGCCGTATTTACCAGCTTAATTAATTCGGGTGCCGTATCGAAATCTGGAAAGCCTTGCGAGAGATTGATAGCACCAACTTCATTTGCCAAAGCCGACATGGTTGTGAAAATAGTAGTACCGGTTTGAGGTAGTTTGGATATAACAGATGTCATGTAAGCGCTAAATTAAGTAAAAACCATAAAAGCCTATCAAAATTATAGGCAAAAAGACTAGGGGTTTTGAGGATTATTTTTAAATTTTAGGGGGGCTTTTTTTAAATATATTAAAATTTATGCGTAACCGTAAATTTTACACTTTAAACTTCGGCTAAAAGGAGTTTTTCCTTTCGGGCCAATTATATAACTTAGTGGCATGAAGATGCTAAAATACCTTCCCTTATTTTGCCTGTTAGCTATAATAATATGCTCCTGCAATTCAAACAGAAAAAATGCAGTTCAAGTAGTTGGCTTTGTTGATGCTTTTGAAGATGCCAGCATTGCACCCGCCAGAGCCGGTTTTACAGATGCGCTGGCAAAAAATGGCTTCAGCGAGCGTCAAAAAAATGTAAAAATAGAATATAGAAACGCCGAGGGTAGTATCCCAACCTTAACGCAAATTGTAAACTATTTTGTATCAGAAAAGGTTGATTTATTAGCAACGTGTACAACGCTATCTTCTATCACAGCGGCACAAAAAACTAAAACTATTCCTATTTTTATGATGGTTTCGCCAACAGTTAAGCTGATGAAATTGCAGGATAATGGGAGCAAGGCACAGGATAACTTGTTTGGCGCAGTTGAAGACTTGAATTATATTGATACTTCATTTTCAAATATCCCTAAATTTTTGAAGCCAAAATCAGGAAAACTGGTTGTAGGCATGATTTATAATCAGTCGGAGCCGCAATCTGTAGATGCTAAAGAGCGCATTGAATCGTTGGCAAGCAAATTGAATATTACCCTTGTGGCGCTGCCACTTAATTCTTCGGCAGACGCACAATTGGTAACGCAATCGTTATTAGGGAAAAATATCGATGCTTTTTTTGCCAATCCCGACAATTCTGTTTTTGCTTCATTTGAGACGATTTTAAAAAGCTGCGATCAAAAAAATGTGCCGATTTTTACCAGTGAGGCTGGCCTGGTACAACGTGGTGCCGTTGCTGCTTTCGGAGCAGATATTTATCAATGGGGATACCAGGCAGGTGAGCAGGCTGCACAGTTTCTTAAAACACATAGTACACAAGGCTTACAGGCCGAAATGGTTAAAATAAGAAAACGCGTATATAACCCCGCTGCTGCTAAAAAATACAATATTACTGTACCGTCAAATTTTGAACCTGTAAAATAAATGGATTTTTACCTCACCGCATTATTACAGGGGTTGTGCTTTTCGGCACTTGCGCTGGGTATTTATATTTCCATGAAGATTTTTAATATCCCGGATATTACCACCGATGGCAGTTATACCCTGGGAGCTGTTATTACTGCCATATTAATTAAGCATGGGCAGCCTACCTATATCACTTTAATTTCAGTAATATTAGCTGGTGGCCTGGCAGGCGCACTTACGGGCATTATCCATACCAAATTAAAGATCAATGCCTTACTGGCAGGTATACTGGTTATGACGGCACTTTATTCGGTAAATATATCGCTAATGGGTACGTCTAACCTTCCGCTAATCAACGTACCGTCAATATTCACATTAATAAACATATCGGCTAACCTTAATTATAATACTTTTTGGATACTGTCCGCCTTCGTAATTGTAATAACACTCATTATCGGTTATCTATTAAAAACCGATTTCGGAATTTCTATGCGCGCAACAGGTAACAGCGAATCTATGATCCGGTCGCTTGGTGTAAATACGGATAGGATGAAAATTACCGGCCTTGCGCTGGCGAATGCTTTAACTGCGGTTAGTGGTTATCTGGTTAGTCAGCAACAGGGTTTTACGGATATCAGCATGGGTATAGGGGTTGTTATTATTGGGCTGGGCTCGGTAATTATAGCAGAAACTTTAATCAATTGGCTCAAAATTACCTCTATTTGGTTAAGCCTGCTGCTTGTACTTGGAGGAGCCATCATATTTCAATTTGTTTTGGCAATAACGCTTGATATAGGTGTTAATCCAAATCTGTTAAAAGGTGTAACAGCTATATTTGTATTGCTGATAGTAAGTTTACCACGAATATCATTCAAGGGGAATCAAAATGATTGATATTAATAACCTGAACAAAATCTTTAACGCCGGGCAGCCTAACCAGGTGAATGCGGTTAATGGCATTGACCTGCATATTAAAAGCGAAGATTTTTTGGTAATTGTAGGTGCCAATGGCTCAGGTAAAACAACCTTGCTCAATTTGGTTGCCGGAAGTGTTTTTCCGAGTTCCGGGACGATCAGTATTGACAGTGAAAATGTGACCAAACAGCCTGATTACCAACGCAGCCGTTCTATAGCCCGTGTTTTTCAAAACCCAATGAGTGGTACTGCATCTGATTTAAGTATTCTGGATAACTTCCGACTGGCTTCTATCCGAACCAAAAGCAAAGGTTTGTCCATTGGTGTTAATGATACTTTTAAAAACCAGGTAAAAGAAAAAATATCTACCCTTGGCCTTGGGCTCGAAAATAAGATTGAGCAGCCTATGGGTACCTTGTCAGGCGGGCAAAGACAAGCGCTTACTTTGTTAATGAGCGTGATGGATAGCTGTAAGGTTTTATTGCTCGATGAACCTACTGCCGCGCTTGACCCGCGTTCGGCAGATATTGTAATGCGCACTGCCGAAGAAATAATAAGAGATTACCGCCTTACCTCCATTTTAATCACCCATAACCTTAAAGATGCCTTCAATTATGGCAATCGTATTATTTTGATGGGCGAGGGGAAAATTGTAAAAGATTTAGAAAAAGATCAGAAATCGGCTTTAAAACAAACTGATTTATACGACTGGTTTGGATAGCAATAAATAATTGCACCGATTTAAAAAGATTACACAGATCTTTCAAAAAATCCGTGTAATCTCTTAACCAGCCGGAGTAATCTATTTAGTTACATTTGCGGCTCTTACCTTTTTAACTTCGGCCACCGTTACTGAGCTTGCCTTGTTTCCAAAACTTTTACGCACATAGGTTAATACATCAGCAATTTGCTGATCTTTCAAGTCGCTATGGGGGGTCATATTGTTGGAGTATGTTTGCCCGTTAATTTCTACATCCTCTTTAAAACCGTTCAGCACAATTTTTATCAGGGTGGTTTTATCGCCCAAAACGTACGTTGTTTTAACCAGTGGGGGATTCATATTTTGTACGCCGCCACCATCAGCCATATGGCAAGCTAAACAAACATTAGCATAAACAATTTTTCCTCGTGAAACGGAGGTTGTTGTGCCAGTGTGGGTCGGAGTCGTTTTTGTTTGAGCATATAATCCACTAAAGCACATCGACAACAGCAACAGTGCTAAACCCGATTTATTAATATTCATTATTATTTTTTGTAAGTGATTTTATAAATAGTTCCTTTAACATCGTCGGTCACATAAAGCGAACCGTCGGGGCCTTGAGCCAATCCGCAAGGACGGTGTACCGCACGACCAGAGGCTTTTTGCTCGGCAGTTCCGGCAAAACCGTCAGCAAAAACTTCCCATTTGCCGCTAGGTTTACCATCTTTAAATGGTTGAAAAACTACACAATAGCCAGCTTGAGGCTCAGGCGCTCTGTTCCATGAGCCGTGGAAAGCTATAAATGCACCATTTTTATATTTTTCAGGAAACTGGTCGCCGGTGTAGAAAAGCAGCCCATCGGGTGCGTAGTGACCTGGATAAGCAGCTACCGGTTCAATAAATTTTGGATCGGCGGGTTTCTGTCCATCACCGCCATACTCTGGACCGAGCAGGTTTTTATTTTGCATCCAATCATAATAAACATACGGCCAGCCCGCATTATCACCCTTTTTTAGAGCGAACATACATTCAGCAGGTAATTCGGCAGATTGATGAACGGTATATAAGTTTGGATAAAGATCATGCAGCGCGTCACGGCCATGCTGCATCACAAAAAGCTGATTATCTTGCTGGTTCCAATCAAGACCAACAACATTTCTTAAGCCACCGGCATACCTGATGCCATCGCCATAATGCTGATTAAGCTTATCGGCCTTAAACTGCCAGATACCGGCAGCGGAATCCAAAATAGGGCATCCCTGATGTTTAGGGTCAAAATCACTGCACACGTTGGAGTATGCGCCAATGTTTACATAAATGTTTCCATCATTATCCAATGCTATCGCTTTAGGCTCATGCATTCTTTTGCTTAATAAACCGGTAACAATTTTTTCAGGTTGATCCGGATTAATTACTTCGTTTTTCTCATTGAGCTTATACCTGAATACTTCGGTATTGTTTGATGCGTATAAGTAACCATTTTTAATAGCTATACCGGTGCCGCCATAGCTGGCGAAGCTTGTTTTCAACGTGGTTTTATCACCATCCTCATGTAATACCAATATGCCTTTACCATTTTTAGCCCCCGCCAAGTGAACGTAAATATCATGCTCGGGCGTTATAACCAGGTGCCTGGCGCTACCTAAATTATCAGCAACAGCAACAGCAGTAAATCCATCCGGAAGGGTTAATCCCGCATTGATTGCCACGACAGCACCTTTATCGGCACTTTTACAGGCGTTAAATACTATTAGTCCTACCACTGCAAATACCGGCAGTAACAGGAGGAATAATTTCTTCATTTTCATAAGCTTATTGTGTTTGACTTTCAAAGTTAAGAGATCGCCTGTAAATAAGTCTGTAAGTTTTGTAGTAAAATAGTTACAGTACCCTAAATATCCCGCTAATTAATCAGTGAGTAATCATACATCCCAGGGTATAATAAATATTTAATAATAAGCTTATTATGTAAACACCGCCTTTTTAATTTAACAATAAACAATAATTTAATTCTGTTATTTAATTAAAGTACGAAATTAAATATGTCATATAACTGTTATTATAAAATAATAAATAGACGCATATTAAACCACAGGCACATTTTCCCGTCATAGATGTATAAAAATTAATATGATGAGGTAATTATTAAAATAAGAAAAGCCTTATCCACACTAAAACAAAAAAGATCATGAAAAAGCTAATCATATTATCAGCAATAGCAATGAGCGGTTTATTTTATAACACAGCATATGCACAAATAAGGGTACACTTAGGTTTTGGTTTTGGCCCGCACAGAGTAGTTTATGCTGCTGCTCCGGTTGTAGTTGAACAAGCGGCTCCTGCATACAATGAACCTGCACAGGTTTATAACAACAACGATGATTATTATTACCTGCCAGATGTTGGCGCATATTACGATGTTACCGCACAATGTTATTATTATAACGACGGCGCCAACTGGGTATCAGCTGCCTATTTACCCGGTGAATATCGTGGTTATGACTGGAGAAATGCACGCCGGTTTGAGGTAAGAGAACCACGTCCATATTTACACGATGATTTTTACAGATCAAGATTTAACGGCCGTGAAAATAGTGCATTTGTAAACAACAATTATAACCGAAACAATTACGAGCATATTGATAACAGAAACCAGGGTTATAATGAACACTTTGATAACCGTGGACAAGAGGACTTTAATCGTCCTGCATATCAAAATAACGGACATGAGTGGGGCGATAACAGAGGTAGAAACGAACACTTTGTACAAGCCAACCAAAGAGGCGGCAATGAAAATCACAAAGCGTTCAGATTTTAATTTAGGATTGTCAATTAATTATATATACATGAAAGGGCAGCCGCGAGGGCTGTCCTTTCTTTTTTACACCGTTTTATTAGTAACTGCTTGCACTGTTTAATAAATCAATAGCATCACTGCTCAACACCGGTTCTGTAGCTTTAACCAGCGATTCGAGTTGTTTAATGCTGGTAGCACTGGCTATTGGGGCAGTAATACCCGGACGTGCCATAACCCAGGCAATAGCGACACTGGCCGGTGTGGTATTATATTCGGCAGACACTTTATCCAGCGCAGCCAAAATTTTATAACCACGTGGATTGAGGTATTTTTTTATTCCCTGCCCGCGGTTACTTTGTGAAAGGTCGTTTTCTGAGCGGTATTTTCCTGTTAAAAATCCGCTCGCCAGCGAAAAATAGGTAATCACACCAATATTCCTTTCGCGGCATACGGGCTCTAATTCTTTTTCATAATACGCCCGTTCGTATAAATTATATTCGGGTTGTAAGCATTGGTAAGCGGCCAGATTATTGTCCTTACTTACCTGTAAAGCCTCTTTTAAACGGATGCCATCATAATTAGAAGCGCCGATTACCCTTACTTTACCTTGTTTAATCAAATCGGTATAAGTTTGTAAAGTTTCCAGCAGGGGAGTGTCTTTATCATCGTCATGCGATTGATATAAATCAATATAATCCGTTTGTAAACGTTTTAGCGACGCTTCTACAGCTTCGGTAATATATTTGCGGGATAAGCCCTTTTTTCCCTCACCCATAGGCTTGCCTACTTTTGTTCCAATAATAACTTTATCACGTTTGCCTGATTTTTTTAACCAGTTGCCCATAATAGTCTCAGATTCGCCGCCTTTGTTTCCGGGCACCCAATAAGAGTACACATCAGCGGTATCAATAAAATCCAAACCGGCGTCTACAAATGCATCCAGTATGGTAAAAGATTCTTTTTCGTTAATTGTCCATCCAAAAACGTTCCCTCCGAATGATAGCGGTTTAACTTTTATTCCGGAAGTTCCTATTTCGCGTTTATTCATAAATATTAAAATTAATTAAACTATTTGCTTAACCAGTTCATCAATCCACACCTGTAAAAATGGTTCTGTTCCGGCTATGCGTTGCCATTGGTTATCATCATCCTGCGCAATAATAAGGTGCAGGCTGTTGTCTATCGATTTAAATTCATAGGCATTTTCGTAGCCATCAAAACTTATTCTGCTTGCAATTCCATAAATAGGTGTGTCGGAACCGGTTAATACTGCTTCAAATTGTTGTTTCATGTCGGGTTTATAAAAGTAAGGATATAACGTGATTTACCGCTTTGTGTTTGACCCGGAATTGTAGCAGGTTCGTAAAGTTTTAGTAACAATTTAAATTAAAACGACACAAATTACCGCTACCTTTACCTTGTGGATAATATTAAACCCGACCCCAATATATTAATTGAACTGGTACAAACTAAAATGCCTTATGGAAAATACAAAGGCACTTTAATAAGCGATCTGCCTGTTTATTATCTGGAATGGCTGCATAGCAAAGGTTTACCGCCCGGTAAATTAGGTATGTTGCTCGGCACCGCGTTTGAAATAAAGACTAACGGACTTACCGAAATCCTGTTCAAATTAAAACGATCGTTAAAATAAAAGAACTATTGTAAGTGATTGATTTTGTTTATGATTAGATATACATCAGATCATATGGTGTCTGTATATATTACGTGTCAATGACCATCCGGCAAGCCTTAAGGCACGTATATTTGGTATAAAATTCAATTATAAGAAACCATGAAAAAAACCATTTTATACATAACCTGCTTTTTTTTGCTTGCAGGATGCGCAATGGCGCAATCAGGTAATGATTTTGCCGTATTACCCAAACCGGCAGCAGGAGAGGCTGTAGCTACCTTTGGCGGCGGCTGTTTCTGGAGCATGAGTGAGGCCATGTCTGAACTGAAAGGTGTTAATAAAGTAATATCAGGATATGCAGGAGGTACTACCAAAAACCCAACTTACGATGAGGTTAGCTCACGTAATACCGGCCACGCGGAGTGTGTACAAATTTATTATAATCCCGAAGTGATCAGTTACGCCACATTGGTCAACGCTTTCTTTTTTGCGCATGATCCTACTGAACTTAATCGCCAGGGACCCGACGAAGGAACTGATTACCGTTCTATCGCTTTCTATCGTACAGCCGAAGAAAAAAATATTTTATTGGATGTAATTAAAAAGATCAATACCGAAAAGCACTATCCCGAACCGATAGTTACTCAGGTAGTTCCATTCAAAGCATTCTATGCGGCGGAGAAATATCACCAGGGATATTACCGGTTAAATGGTGACAGTCCATACATTGAAAGTGTATCCATGCCCAAGGTTATGAAATTCAGAAAGGCTGAAAAAGCAGAACTAAAGCCGGAGTTTCAGAAGTAACGATGGCACCAATTACTAAATGACCAATGATGTAATGATAAATTAAAAAGCGGGAAGAAATTCTTACCCGCTTTCTAAAAAAATTAAAACACTATAAAACGTAAACAGAACAACGTTTTATTCAACCGTTGCTCTAAGCATTAACGCGCCTACAGTAACATTAGTACGGCTATCAATAATTATTGCGCCGCCATTAGCCTTATTATTTTGATATAAATCAAATGCCAAAGGCTCTGCCGTTTTAATTACGATACGGCCAATGTCGTTTAGTTTAAAGTCTTCGTTGTATTCTTTTTCCAGCGTGTTGATATTAACTTTATACAGTACTTCCTGTATGCGGCAACGGGTTACTTTGCTATTGTGTTGTATAAAATAAGTGTGCGTGGTATCCAGCGCACGTGTATCCATCCAGCAAAGATCAGCTTCTATTTGTTGCGACACTTCCGGCTGATACTGCGTATTAACCAGCACATCACCGCGGCTGATGTCAATCTCATCCTTTAAATGGATAGTTACCGACATACCTGCAAATGCTTCCTCCGGTTCCTCATCAAGTAGTTCAATTTTCTCGATGGTTGAGTTAAAACCCGACGGGAGCACGGTTACTTTATCATTAACCTTAAATGATCCGCTCGAGACACGGCCCGCATAGCCACGATAATCGTGCAGCTCTTCGGTTTGCGGGCGTACAACCCATTGCACCGGAAACCGCGCATGCGCTTTACTATCATCAATATCAATCTCAATAGTTTCTAACAGATGCAATAAACTATCACCTTTATACCAGCCAATGTTTACTGATGGATAAACAATATTATCACCTTTTAAAGCGCTTACAGGGATATAAGTAACATTTTTAAGACCAACATTTTCAGCAAGCACTTTGTAATCAGCTACAATTTTGTTGTAAACCTCTTCGCTATAATCAACCATATCCATTTTGTTGATACAAACCATCACCTGTGGCAAACCCAAAAGGGATACCAGGAAGGAGTGGCGGATGGTTTGCTCAATAACACCTTTACGCGCATCAATCAATATAATAGCCAGGTTAGCGTTTGAAGCGCCGGTTACCATGTTACGGGTATACTGGATGTGGCCTGGCGTATCCGCTATAATAAATTTGCGTTTCTCAGTTTGGAAGTATTTATAGGCTACATCAATGGTGATACCTTGCTCACGTTCGGCTTTCAATCCGTCGGTTAAAATGGCAAGGTCAATACTGCCATCATCATTTTTACGGTTAGAACGGTGCAGGGCCTCCAACTGATCGGCTAATATGGATTCGCTATCATACAATAGCCTTCCAATCAGCGTGCTTTTACCATCATCAACACTACCTGCAGTAATAAATTTTAATATATCCATTTTTTGATTTCGGAATTCGGATTTTCGATTTCGGATTTACGCTTGATTGTTGGTGACAACACCAACAATGGCGTATAATGTTTCTCTTGCCTTGTTGGTTTTGTCACCAACAAAACGCTTGTTAATTAAAAATAGCCGCCTTTTTTGCGGTCTTCCATGGCCGCTTCTGATACTTTGTCATCCATACGGGCGCCACGTTCGCTTATTTTTGAAGCGCTTATTTCATCAATAATATCATCAATATGATAAGCATATGATTCTACTGCAGCGGTACAAGTCATATCTCCAACGGTACGGAAACGCACATTTTGTTTGGTGATAACGTCATCGTCGTCCATGTTTAAAAAAGGTGATGCCGCCATTAATTGTCCATTACGGGTAATACAATCCCTTTCGTGAGCGAAGTAAATAGAAGGCAATTCAATTTTTTCTCTGCGGATGTAGTTCCAAACGTCCAACTCGGTCCAGTTACTGATAGGGAAAACCCTTACATTTTCGCCTTTGTGTATTTTGCCATTGAAAATATTCCAAAGCTCGGGGCGCTGACGTTTTGGATCCCATTGCCCAAATTCATCACGTACAGAAAATATCCGTTCTTTAGCTCTTGCTTTTTCCTCATCTCTGCGGGCACCACCAATACAGGCATCAAACTGATGTTTGGCAATAGTATCTAACAGGGTAACCGTTTGTAAGGCATTGCGACTGGCATTTTTGCCTTTCTGTTCAACCACTTTACCCTCATCAATTGAATCCTGCACATGGCCGACAATCAGCTTTTCGCCAATTCTTTTTATCATGTTATCACGATATTCAATAGTCTCGATAAAATTATGCCCGGTATCGATATGTACTAGTGGAAAAGGGAATTTTCCCGGCCTGAAGGCTTTTTCGGCCAGGCGTACCAATGTGATAGAATCTTTTCCACCCGAAAACAGCAGGGCAGGTTTTTCAAACTGACCGGCTACCTCGCGCAGAATATAAATGGCTTCCGCCTCCAACTCATCTAAATAATCCAGCTGATGCTTACTCATTTGTTATAATTATAGTATTAACTTGCTTTTACCTCGTGCAATCCACACTCTTTTTTCGATTGATCTTCCCACCACCATCTGCCGGCCCTAAAATCTTCACCGGGTTGTACGGCTCTGGTGCAAGGCGCGCAGCCGATGCTTGGAAAACCTTTGTCGTGTAATGTATTGTAAGGTATGTTATATTTTTTGATGTATTCTTTTACGTCATCTAAAGTCCAGTTGTAAATAGGGTGAAATTTCACCAGTTGGTGCTGTTCATCCCATTCTACATTTTCCATATGCTGCCTGTTTGCCGATTGCTCGGAACGGATACCGGTTATCCAGCATTTATTACCAGCCAATGCACGGTTCAACGGTTCAATCTTACGAATTCCGCAGCACTCTTTTCTATTTTCAACGGATTCATAAAAACTACTCGGGCCTTTTGCATTTACCATTTGCTCCAATAGTTCGTGCTGGGGATAATAGGCATGAATTGGTTTGCCGTATATTTCCATGGTACGGTTCCAAACATAATAGGTTTCAGGAAATAACCTGCCTGTTTCTAAAGTAAAGATCTTTATAGGTAAATTATTAGTGAATATCATATGCGTAATCACCTGATCTTCCCAACCAAAACTGGTTGAAAAAACAATCTCTCCCGGAAAAATATCAGCCAAAAGCGTTAAGGCTTCCACAGGATCGAGACCGGATGTTTCTTGTTTTATATGTTCTGCTAATTCGCTCATCTTAAATATGCTTTACTAAAAAAGCCTCGATACTTTTTATGCTGATCAATATTACGATTACAGCCACTGCGATCATGATGGCTTTAGCCGATATCTTATTCGAAATTTTTGCAGCTATTGGCGATGCGATAGCACTGCCTATAACCAAACCAGCAACAGCTTCCCAATGATGGGAATTGAGCATGGTGAAAAATATAAAACTGCTGGTTATTGCTATAAAAAAACGCGATAGTTTTACTGTACCTAACGAAAAACGCGGGTGCCTGCCACCCGCTATTAATGTTGATAGTACGATAGAACCCCATCCGCCGCCGCCAACAGCATCAATAAAGCCGCCGCCCAAACCTAAAAGCTGTATTCTTTTTATTTTTTGAGATGATTTTAACACTCCTGTCTTAAATGCCTTTGATAAGATTACCAATCCTAATATTAAAGTATACAGCGATACAAAAGGCTTGGTATACTGACTGTAGTGCTCAAGCGAGGATAACAGATAGGCACCGGTCATGGCACCTATAATACCTGGGATAACCAATAACCAGAACAATTTCCAGTTGATATTACCCATGCGATAGTGCATCCAGCCGGCTATGCCATTGCTCATAATCTCCGACAAGTGCACCCCCATGCTCGCAGATGCAGGAGGGATGCCCATTGATAAAGAAAAAGTAGTTGATGTAACCCCGTACGACATGCCGATAGCGCCATCAATTAAGGCGAATACAAAGCCAGCACCCAAAAAGTAGTAAAATATCGGGTTAATAGACTCAACATAAAGCTGAAAGCTGGGCTGTTTGAACCACAGTACGGCTATTATAATGGCTATGGATAAAATAATAGCACTCCATATAAGCCAAATAAAATTCTTTTTAACGGGTTGTTTGGGTTCAACCAGTACGGAAGTTACTTCGTTCAATTTTTTAACTTTATAAGTAAAATCGCCATTTAAAGAATTACGCAAAGCATTCATCTGCTGCAACGTTATATCTAATTCATTTGGCAAACTTTCGTTCAACACCTCTTTTAAACGTTTGGCTATTGTGGGGGATTTACCATTAGTTGAAATGGCTATTTTCAAATCACCTTTTTGAACAATAGAGCCCAGGTAGAAATCGCAAAGCTCGGGTTTGTCGGCCACATTAATCAGCAATTTACGATCATGTGCCGATTGTCGGATAAAATTGTTTAGCTCGCTATCATTGGTGGCACCAATTACAACATCAGCTTTATCCAGATCAGTATCGGCAAAAGCTTTTTGAACTATTTTAACCCCTTTGTATTCTGCAGCCAATACATGAACCTGTGGCAAAATAGCTAAAGCTATAACGGTTACGCTGGCATCAGGGCTATTGTACAATATGGCCGTTAGTTTTTCCAAACCAACGTTACCTGCACCAACAAGCACTGTATGCAATTCATTCAGCTTCAAAAAAACCGGAAATAAAGGATTTCCTTCTGATTTTTCGTTTTGAATGATCTTTATTCCGTTATCCTTCGGCAACAATGTCATAAAATTCTTTAATAGGTTGAAACTGCGGATGTAAAGATACAACTTCACCAAAAACAATCAGGGCAGGGGAAGTGATGTCCTTTTCTTTAACAATTTCAACAATAGTATCTACAATACCAACGGCAACTTTTTCATTTTTAGTAGTTCCGCTTTGAATTACAGCAACAGGCAGTTTGCTTTTGCCTTCTTTTTTGAAAATCTCCGTAATTTCTGCCAGTTTGTGAATCCCCATCAGCACCACAACCGTAGCATTTGTACGGGCTGCTTCATAAACATCATTTGATACTTTTCCGTTGGCTGTTGTGCCCGTTACTACCCAAAAACTTTCACTTAATCCGCGATGGGTTACCGGAATATTTTGCAAACCCGGTACACCTATTGAACTGGAAATACCGGGAATTACCTGGGCAGGAATACTATAAGACGCTGCATAATCAAGCTCTTCAAAACCACGACCGAATACAAAAGGGTCACCACCTTTAAGGCGCACCACATGCCCGTAATTAAGTGCATAGTCAACCATCAGCTTATTAACGGCATCTTGCGAATAAGTATGATCGCCAGAGCGTTTCCCTACATAAACCCTGGTCGCATTTTCGGGAGCATATTGTAATAACTCTTCGTTAACCAAGGCATCATATAGTACTACGTCCGCAGTTTTTAAAGCTTTAACGGCTTTTAAGGTAATCAGATCAGGGTCACCGGGACCGGCACCAACCAAAGTAATACGTGGCTCTTTTATCGTTTTTTCAATTGAAGTAATTATCATGATTGTACCAGTTCCTCTCTTTTGGTCTTTACTTTTGTTAAAAAATCATTGGCTTCTTTAATATAAGTTATTGCGAAGCTTTCTGATGGTTCGTTTTTGTTGATTTGTAATACCAGGTCGTTAAAACTACCATCCAGTATTATTTCGCCTGTGCTTACATATTGAACGTCAAATTCGCGAATAATGCCTGTCTGGGTGCTGCTGTTTACATTTTTATCCAATAATAACGCTTTGGCCGAACTTATAAAGGTATTATAAGCATGGTAGATAGCATCGGCCCAACGGCCATCGATAAACGCTTCGTTTGCCCAGCCAAACTTTTCATCAGCTTCAAATAGCAAAGTTGCTACCAGGTCAATTACTACTCCGGCGCATTCGCCAACGCCAATTGCAGTGGCAAAGGTTTCCTGATGTCCCCAGTCAACAAATTCATCTTCGGTAAGGGTTGTCAAGTCGGCCAGCGGTTTTAATAACTGATAGAAATAGTCTTTCCCCTGCCTGTCATAATAAGCGTGAAAAGTTTCATCGGCTAAAGCATTGGTTTTATAATCATCCAATACTGCTCTTAATACATGCGTAGCACGTTTGGCAGGCACTTTGATTATCTTTTCAGCTGCACGCCCAACGCCATCACCAACAGTACCTCCGCCTAAAAGAACCTGAACAGAAGGTAATACTTTTGTCCCAGCCTTTAACGAGCTACCATGAAAACCGATATGTGCTAAACCATGTTGACCGCAGGAGTTCATGCATCCGCTGATTTTTATCTTTATTTCGCGATTGTAAATTAAATCTTCATATTCATTGTAGATCAAATCTTCCAACACACGTGACAATGTCATACTATTAGAAATACCCAGGTTACAAGTGTCAGTACCAGGGCAAGTAGTTACATCGGCCATACTATCAAAGCCAGGGGCAGACAAGTCCACTGCTGTTAAACCGGCATACAGAGCCGGCAATGCTTCTTTACGGACATATTTTAACAGTAACCCCTGATTTTGGGTAATTCTGATTTCATCAGCAACATATGGTTTTATTGCATCAACCAATTTACGGGCAACATCAGAATGAATATCACCAACCGGTACTTTAACATACACGCCGTAAAAGCCCTGTTGTTTTTGTTCAAATACGTTAGTTGCCAGCCATTGCTCGTAACGGAAAGGGTTGCCTATCTCAACATCCAAATTGGCTGTTAATTCAGGAATGGCGGGCGCTGGAACCGTATCCCTGTTTATTTTGAAAGTCTTTACTTTAAGTGCCAGTCTTTCGGCTTTGGCAAGTGAAAGCACTTCTTCCAATCCGATTTTCTGAATAAGATATTTTAACCGGGCCTTGTTACGGTTATTACGCTCGCCATGACGGTCAAACACGCGGATAATAGCTTCAATGTATGGGATAAGCTGATCTTCGGGTAAAAAATCCTCTACAATACTTGCTAATAATGGCTGCGCGCCTAAACCGCCGCCCAGCATTATTTTAAAGCCACGCTCACCATAGCTATTTATTTTAGGAATAGCACCGATATCATGGATATAAGAAAAGGCAGTATCAGCATCGCTTGAGGAAAACGAGATCTTGAATTTACGACCCATTTCCTGGCAAATGGGATTACGCAAAAAATATTCAAAAACTGCCTGCGCATAAGGCGAAACATCAAATGGCTCTTCTTTATCAATTCCTGATGTAGGAGAGGAGGTAACATTTCTAACGGTATTACCGCATGCTTCACGCAGCGTAATATCATCCTGCTCCAACTCGGCCCAAAGCTGCGGTGTGCGGTCAAGACTTACGTAATGTATCTGAATATCCTGACGGGTGGTTAAATGGAGGTTACTGCTTCCGTATTTGTCAGAAATATCAGCAATGCGCAGCAATTGTTTAAAGGTAACCTTGCCAAATGGCAATTTTATACGCACCATTTGCACCCCGGGCTGGCGTTGACCATAAACACCACGGGCAAGGCGAAGACTCCTGAATTTTTCATCATGGATCTTTCCTTCACGAAAAGCCCTGATCTTTTTTTCAAGGTCTATGATGTCTTTTTCTACTATTGGATTCTCCAGTTCTGTTCTGAAGCTTTGCATAATGTCAATTTAATTTTGTGATATAAAAAAACCTCTTCGGCTGGGGCTAAAGAGGCTTGTTATTTTAAAAATGCTATAAAATAAAGCCCCTCATACACTACCGTGCATACAGCAATACATCATCGCTTTATTGTCCTTGAAATAAACAGCTCTCATATTAAGTGACAAATATATACATACTATACGGAAGTAGTAGTAATTATTTAAAAAAAACTCCTTTTTACTTTGTTATTACATTAAGATTTGGGTGGGAGATAGGTTAAATTTGTTTTCAATATCCTTTAAATCACATCACTGTTAATGATAATAAATTTATCTTCCCCTAACTTTTAAATAACCTTAAATAATCTATTTTTGATGGATATGAAAAAATACGCAGTATTCCTGATTTCCTGCCTTTTTGCGATTAGTGCCTTTGCCCAAAATGACACTACGCAAAAAATAGTTAAAGGAAGAAAAAATAGCCCCGAACAGCAAAAAAAACCATATGTAATACTGATCTCTGCGGATGGTTTCCGTTACGATTATGCCGAAAAATATAAAGCCGTTCACCTGCAGGAATTAGCAAATGAAGGTGTGCAGGCTCCTTATATGGTTCCGTCGTTCCCGTCGGTTACTTTTCCCAATCATTATACTTTGGTTACCGGTTTATATCCGTCGCACCATGGTTTGGTCGATAATTACTTTTACGACCGCAACCGTAAGGAATTTTATTCATCAGGTAACAAAGCAAAAGTGGCTGACGCTACCTGGTATGGCGGTACACCACTATGGGTATTGGCAGAGCAGCAGCATATGCTTACCGCAAGCTTTTACTGGGTAGCTTCAGAAGCGCCTATAAAGGATACCAGGCCCACATACTATTATGTTTATAACGAAAAAATTAACATACACAATCGGATACAAACGGTGGTCGACTGGCTTAAACTTCCCGAAGAGAGCCGTCCGCATTTGATTACCTTTTATTTACCGCAGGTAGATCATGCAGGACACCAATATGGCCCGGAGGCTCCTGAAACAGAAAAAGAAGTACATTTTGTTGATTCGGCCGTTTATGAGCTTACAAAAGCGGTAAAGAGTACAGGGCTTGATGTGAACTATGTTTTCGTATCAGATCACGGGATGACAAAAATTGATAGAGAACATCCTATTGGTAAACCAGATGCGGTGGATACTTCGAAATTTATAGTGTCGGGTGACGGCGTTATGGTGCAGCTTTTTGCAAAAGATCCGAAGTATATAAAAGACACCTATGATCAGCTCAAAAAAGAAGCAAAAGATTACCAGGTTTTTCTGAGTACTGAAATGCCCGAAAAATATAATTACAGCAAAGCTGACGACAGGTATAGCCGTATTGGCGATATTATACTTATCCCCAACTGGCCCAAGGTGTTTAATTTAAATAATCGCAGGCTAAATGTCGGTACGCATGGTTTTGACCCAACGGTAGTAAAAGAAATGATGGCGACATTTTATGCCTGGGGCCCTGCCTTTAAACAGCACAAACAGGTTGCTCCGTTTAAAAATGTTGATATCTATCCACTCGTAACCACTATTCTTAATCTGCCTTATACAGAAAAGATTGATGGAACAACGAAACTGGCAACAGAGGCACTTAAATAGTTATGATTTAAATATGCTGATCGATGTTTAAATGTTGATCAGCGTATTTTCTCTGGCAATAATATCAGCTATGCTTGTCTCCGAAAGGATTTTAAGGGTAGCATCTCTCACTTCAACAAATACGTCGCGAATGCCACAGGTGGTTTCCTGCCTGCACTCGTCGCATTTATGGTAAAAGTTAAGGCTGGCGCAGGGTACCATGGCTATGGGGCCATCGGTAATACGCATAACGCTTACTAAAAATATCTCTTTAGGGTCCTTATTTAAACTGTAGCCACCACCAGCTCCTTTTTTACTATAGAGGAAGCCAGCGTTGCGCAAGTCTAACAATATCTGTTCAAGAAACTTTTTGGGAATCCGCTCTTCTTCTGCGATCTTGGAAATTTGCATTGGCGGCTGATCCGCATTTTTGCCCAGGACTACAAGAGCCTTAATAGCGTACTTGGTTTTTTTTGATAGCATTGTTTAAAAATACAATTACAAAATTACATAAAGAAATCTGTAAAATTACATCAATTAGTTTAGGAGCTTAGTGTATTTGATTTGTTGAACAATTATACCAAATTTTTATCAATATCAACGGGCTCTTTCTTGGTCACAGGCGCTACCATAAACCGTTCGTCAGTATTTCTACTCTTAACCATCAAATCATCGCCCACGGCAACAATACCATCCCCTTTATGAACCAGGTTCTGGCCAAAAAGTATCTTATTATTTTTAAAACGATAGGAGGCAAGGGTTTTTAAAGGCTCTTTACCTTTACTGCCCTTTAGCTGATCAATGGTAGTCATGATACATCTGGCACATAGTTTTACACCGTAAAAATCAATATCGCCAATAGTAAAATGGCCCATCAGGTCCTCTTCAAATGGTTCTCCTCCGGTAAAAACAATATTGGGTCTAAACCTATCCATCGGCAGAGGTTCAGCAAGGCGACCGTTCAACTCATCGAGCGAAGATTGCCCGATAATCAAAAAAGGATAAGCGTCTGAAAAGGAAGTTACCGAATCTTCAATAGCGTAACGCTGATCTACTATGCGCATGCTGTCGTCAGGCATATAAACCAGTCGGCATTTTATACCGATCATTCTGGTAAACCATGTATCCACTTCGTCGCTTATAAATTGGGCAGTACAAACATCATCCCAAATGGTCACCTGGGCGGTAGAGTTGGTTTTAGGATAATCGAATGGCACAAGTACACATTCCGCAGTTACCCGGTGCGTTATCCGCAGGCCATTATCTTCAACAGCAACCATCAGTTGTGTCATTTGCGGAATTTCCCGCTGCGACATAAACATATTGTTTTCATTTACCAGCATCCAGCGCCGGTCGTGCTCAAGGCCTTTGGGTGTAACCATGGCCTGCTGCAGCGATATCCCTGGCAACGATTTAATAGGATAGATGAACAATTCGCTTACTTTCAACATCAGTAACGCATTTGGATGGTAACAAAAATATACAAAAGAGTCAAGAATGTGAACGACCAATGACTAAAGATCCCACCGCACATGGCGTTCAAAAATTGACAGATGAACGGCTCGAACACCGTGAACGCCGTGAACACTGACAAAATAGTGTCACCACTTTTATCTTTTGAGGGAATTAAATTTGTAAGGCCATTCCATTTTTGTCATCCCGCACCAACAAAACGCGGCAAAGAAAGAAGATCTCCCCAATGACAAATGACCTAATGACAAATGACTTAATGACCAAAATATGCACAACACATCCGAACGTCCATTCTTAATCGATATGATCCGCACAGGTGTGCAGGATTACAACACCCGCGCTAAAAAGGCCGGCAAGCAGGCAGAAATTCCCGAATCTGATCCTGGCAAACACCTGTTTCAGATACACTCCGCCAACCATTGGATGGAGCTAGAGAAAAACACACCGGCACCCACTATGCTCTTTGGCGAACTTTGGTATCAGAACGAGCTTTGCATTCTGTTTGCCGATACCAACATGGGCAAGTCTATATTGGCAGTACAAATTGGCAACAGTTTAGCGGGGAGAGAGCAGATAGCCCCTTTTGGATTTGAGGCGCCGCAGTGCAATGTGGTATATATTGATTTTGAGCTATCAGGATCACAGTTTAGGGCAAGATATACGCATAATGATATCGCCTACAGCTTTAACAAAAGCTTTTATCGGGCAGGCTATAATCCCGCCGCCATTCCGCCCGACTTTAAAACATATAACGAATACGTGAACAGCGCCATCGAATACGCTGTTAAACAAACAGGGGCCGATGTGCTTATCATCGATAATATCACCTGTCTGCGCAGCGGCACCGAATATGCTTCTGAGGCGTTATCATTAATGCAGCACCTCAAAGCACTTAAAACTAAATATAAGCTGTCAATACTGGTACTGGCGCATACACCCAAGCGCAATCCTTCCAAACCCATTACCCGTAACGACCTGCAAGGCAGCAAAATGCTCATCAATTTTTGCGATAGCGCCTTTGCCATTGGCGAAAGCCACCGTCAGAAAGGGCTTCGCTACATCAAACAGATTAAGCAACGGGCTACGCAAGAGGTTTACGGGCACGACAATGTTTGTTTGTTCTGTATTACTAAAGCTGTTAATTTTTTAAAGTACGAATTTGTAGCCTTCGGCCACGAGCATACACATCTATACCATGCCGGAATGTATAACAGAGAAATACTGGCCAGGCAGATTCCCGAGCTAGCCGCACAAGGCTTTAGTCAAAGACAAATCAGTGCGAAACTTAATATTAGCCTGGGAATGGTAAATAAGTATTTGAATTCGACGAAAGAATAGGGGGGAGACTTCCTTTTTATATTTATCAGGTATTATTGCTTAGTAAGGCCTATAGCCCCTAAGTATGTTCTTGCAGCTTAATTTTCAATAATTATATACATAATTTTCTTATATATATAAATAAAACATATATTTGGTTCTATGAATGCAAACCCATTATTAAAAGGTACGCTGCAAACTATTATTTTAAAGTTACTGGAAAGTAAAGACCGGATGTATGGTTATGAAATTACACAGAAGGTTAAAGAAGTATCTGAAGGCGGGATTATGCTTACAGAAGGGGCATTATATCCTGCATTGCATAAATTAGAGGCCGATGGACTTTTAGAAACAACAGTTGAAATAGTGGATGGCCGGGCCCGGAAGTATTACCGGCTCACCGAGCAT